>Ga0256844_10000864_pt1 | contig 11446 bp, 16 predicted proteins | sample MusselsmetaG_FD_189100 | JGI IMG/M metagenome (GOLD analysis project Ga0256844, IMG submission 189100) | Mussel associated microbial communities from hydrothermal vent at the East Pacific Rise, Pacific Ocean - Mussels | ecosystem: Host-associated > Mollusca > Shell > Unclassified ... | reverse complement strand
AACCCCAAGCCATTACAAAAAGAGCCACCAAAAGTAAAAAAGCAAAGAGTCCAAACGCCTCTTGCCAAGAGTAAAGATAGGTCATCCACCCTGCCAAAAGACGACCCATCACAGCCCCAAAACCTGTTGAAGCCATATAGATTCCCATCCCCAAACCTCTCTGCTCTTTGGGGTAGACCTCTTGCACATAGACCAACATGGTTGCCGTAATCCCAGGAATAAAAATCCCCTGCATTACACGTGAGATAAGCAACATGGTGTAATTGGTCGCAAAAGCAGAGAGAAGCACAGCTAAAAAGAGAAAAAAGAGTGCCACCATCATAATCTTTTTCTTCTCGAATTTCCTCACAATAGGTGAATAGAGAGGGGTTGCTACCATAAGTATAAAAAGCATTCCAGAAAGCAAAAGATTGGTTTGCATCATGCTGAGGTTAAAGCTTTTTTGTAGCGTAGGCAAAATCGCTTGTGGGGTGTAGATGGTGGAGAAAATCACAGAGACTATGAAGAAGAGAGTTAGGGAGGTTTTTAGCATTTACTAGACTAACAAAAGTAAAAAACTAATAGAGATAAAAAGACACAGAGGAATATAAACCCAAGTATCATATTTAGAAAATTTTGTATTTTTTACTTTTTTAAAAAGTCCAACTACATTAAAGTCTCCAATGGCACGTAAAAAAAATAGTATTGCTAATCCCCATCCTGTTCTCATAATCCATAATGATATTTCATTTACATAGAGTTTATAGCCGATATAAGTAAATCCAAGTAAAATAAAACTCATGATATAAATCATAAATTTATTTGGATCAAGAAGTCTATTTCCTTTAGCATCAATAGGTAAAGCTTTATCTAATCCATACTTACCACCCAAAGCCCAATAGAAATGAATAAGTGTAATCGCTAATAGCATAAATGTTAATATCATAATTTCTTCCTTTTTAGTATAGCAAACGCAGGAGGTAAAAGAAGCCAAAAACCTGATAAGGGTACGAATAAAAGTGCTATAACTGTACAGCCCAATAGTCCATAGCCAATTATCTTTGGCAATATAATATTACTATTTTCCAATGTCCTAATAGTAAGTCCAAATATAAATAGAAGTAAACCATAAAAAAAGAAAAATAGAACACCTCCTATTTCACTATTTACAGTAATATCAGCAAATAAACCTTGATTAAATATAACACTCCATGTATCTATAAACATAAATACGGCAAACAGTGTGTGTAATATAGATGTAATAATAATCCAGTTTCCTATCCAGTTTTTTTTATTTTTCATAATAAACTCCTTCTATTCATTTTTCTTCATGCTCCTTTATTTTTTCTATTAACATTTGAATTGACTTTAAACTACCCATAGTAGATGTTATAGTTAAAGTATTTTCTAACTTGGAATAAACAACTTTAGCTCCTTTTGGTAATAGAGGTTTTATTTTTGTTCTAACAACAGCCCCATTTAAAGGGTTTAAATAAAACACACTTCTACTCATAGGTTCAGTACTTACCTCTTCTTCTGCAGGTAAACAACAAGAAGGTATTGATGTACTTTTTGCAATACTATAATATTTACCATAGAATACAAGAGTCAAGCCTTTAGTTTCTAAAATTGCATTAGCAAGAGGTATCAATTCACTTTTTAAAACAGGTCTATTTGATATAAAACCTATTTTCCCTTTTATCTCATGGTCTACAATAATTTTCTTACCCGTTATTTCCGAAACTTCTTCTAAAAATTCGTTAATAGTGATATTTTCAAAATCAATATCTACATATTTTGATTCTGGTTTTGGCTGACTGCATGAGGTAAATAGAACTAAACCTAACAAGATAAGCTTTTTCATCATTTTTCTTCCTTAACACATTCAGATAAAATCTTAACAATCGGTTCACTCTCTTGTGTATCAATTAAATAAACAAAAGTATTACCTATAATCCAATAACTATATAGTTCATCATAAAGAGCCTCTCCCAACACTCCATACACGTCTCTACGATAATTAGATGTTGACTTCCATAAAGGGGAAAATTCTTGATTTTCATTGTCTATATCAGCCTTCTCAGGATAAGACAAATCTTTCATTGTTTGAAATGTTGATTCATCTACAATTTGTATTCCTACTAAATCTTGAAAAAGAATTTCCATTTCAAATAAGAGAGATTCATTCTCGTACTCTTTTATAGTCAATTTCAACTCATCTTCGTCTAAAGAAATTCCACTTATTACAGGATAAAGATTCAAGTTATAACCTAATGGTTTCCATGGTACATACATTTATTAACCCTTTATATTATTAAAAAAACCCACACCAACATAGACCACGACTAATAAAGTAATAATCATAGCCATAATCAGTGTAACCCAATATCTAAACTTTGAGATATGCTCTTTTATCTCAGTAAGTATAAAAAAGTTTAATATCCAAAGTGGCATAGCAACCATTAGCCCCATTACTACACCCATTATATATTCATTTCTATATGGATTGTTACTCTCTAAAAAATAATATCCCAAATAGTATAAAGCTACTCCAAGAAACAGCGTTCCTAAAACCTCTAATAGACTTGATAAAGAGTTCCATCCATCAGAATTACTTTTACTCATCTAAACTCTCCACCAACACCACCTCAAAAAACTCCCCAAGAGGCTCTTTTTGCCCCATTATCTCATCCATCAAAGGGCTATCACTATTAATAACAAATATAATCTTCTCAATAGAACTATCTATCATCTTGGGCATAAACTCTTCAAGTAGCCACTTGGTATCTGCCTCATCACTCTCGAAACCATTGGTGGTATCGGTTATCCAAATAATAGGTTTATATTCTTCAATAAGCCCTGCTCCATATCTTAAAGGGTTTCGATAGTCATCACCCTGACAAAATTTCTTCCACTCACAGAAAATAGCGTTTTTATCTTTTAGGTATTCTACTCTACAAAAAGAACTGTTATACATCTCCACTCCCTACAACACATACAAAAGCACAGCAAAAAAATGAAGCACTGAACCCAACATAACAAAGAGATGCCAGATGGTATGAAAATGGGTAATGTTATCTTTTACATAGAAGATGATTCCTCCTGTATAGGCAACTCCACCAGCGACGATGAGCCAAAAACCTACTGGGTCAATGCTATTTTTAAAGGTCTCAAAGATTACCACAACCAACCAGCCCATAATGACATACATAACTAAGGAAAAAATTTCAAAACGATTTGGGTAAAGGAACTTCAAGGTAATCCCTACAATAGCGATGCACCACTCTATGGCACAGATTGTCCAGCCCTCTACACCACCTATGGCAACCAACAATACAGGGGTATATGTCCCTGCAATAAGAAAATAGATGGCACTATGGTCAAACTTCTGCATGAGCCGTTTTACTTCTGTGTGGGTGATAGCATGGTAGAGTGTGGAGCTACCATAGAGAATGATAAGTGTCGCACCATATATAGCAACCGAAACAATGTCAATGGCAGAGCCTTTGATGGAAGCAAAAGCAACCAAAACACTCAATGCAACAATACTAAAAAGCAGTCCAATACCATGAGTAACGCTGTGCCAAACCTCTTCAACAAAAGAGAAATTATTTACTTGGTTCATCGGCATCCTTTGATTCTAAAATACTATCTATCTGCTCAAAATAACGCTCTTTGAGACTTCCAAACCCTTGATATTTCATAAGTAAAGGTGTTGAAAAAAGTGTGTTGTGTAGGGCTGTGTAGACAAAAAGTTCTCTCTCTTGAGCAATATTTATCTTTTCAATAAGAGGCATAATTAACTCTCGAAATCCTCCCTCTTGATGCTCACACTCCACTCCAAAGCGTATTAACCGTTCAGCTCTACCAATAGCAATATCTTTTTTTGGCATTCCATAGAGTGCCATCGCAGAGACTATTTCCATAAAGAGTTGGTAGTTCTGCTCAATGAGCTTGGCTGTCTCTTCAAATAACAAATAGATGGCATCTTTGGGTTGTTTTTTTTCGATTTTAAGTTGCATCTCCAAACTCCAAAGCTCTATAAAATAGACCAATACCTCACGTTTGCTCTTGAAGTAGTTAAAAAATGTCATCTCTGAAATCTCTAAAGCTTGGGCTATCTCTTTGACCGAAATATCAGCAAGACTTTTCTCTTTGAGCTTTTCATCGAAAGTATCTAAGATTTTTAGTTTTTGAGTGGCGTATTTTCGTTCACGCAGAGGAATTTGGGTTAGAGGCATGGAGTATCCTAAAGTTTTAGAGTTATAAAATATTTTAGCATACTATAATAATTTTGCTTAAAACCTATATTTACTTCTCTTTCGCTCTTTAAGCCTCTGAATTCTGCTCAACTCACCATTCCTCATAAAAGCATCAAACAACATAAACCCTACCGATAGTATCATCAAAATGTAAGAGATTATTTTTACAGTCAAAGTAATACCTTTATAATAAGTTAACAGACCCATACTACTCAGAATATAGTGAAAATCATGATATCCATCTACACCAAGAAAAGAGTTTTGAGCAGAGACCATCGCTCCTTGACCTGAGGTAGAGATATACCATGCTGTATAGAGCAGTGAAAAGCCTACAAAAAACATTGCCATGTAGGAAGCAAAATCATTTCCACGTTTTCGGTAATAGTAGGCAATGCCTAAAGGAAACAAGAGTTGAAAAAGTGTTCCATTTAAAGTAGTTATGAACCTTGGAGCATGTAAAACATAACAGATTCCATGCCCTCCTTCATGTACAATTCCTAGTGTTTGATTAAAAATAAAAAAGTATAAACTAAAAAGTGTGCCACTTATGGAGTCTATAGCTTTACCTTGTTGTTCATAAGGTAGATACTGATAGAACGATATTAAAAATACAAAAAACAATAGTGCGAGTACTTTTTTTACTGTATGTGTCATTTCAATACACCCGATGCTTTTAACTCATTACGAGCAGAATCACAACCATATACTAACATTACAAATGTCAATAATATAAAAGGTCCAGCAAAGAAAGCTAAGACAACAATCTTTGTTACTATTCCAAAAATACATAAAGTTAAAATGATAGAAGAATAAATGAGAAGAACAGCATTTTTAAATTTGCTAGATAAACTATCAAGCCTAGAGTAATCATACTCTTCACGCCATAAGTATCTAATAGTAAAAATATAAATAATAGGTAATCCTAAATATATATAGTTTTCAGAAAAACCAAAATTGACAATATATTCAAGAACAACAGACATAGGAATAAAATATATTAGTGGAGTAATAATAAATAAAAAAATCATCCATCGAATGACTATATAAGCTCGAAACATCTTAATAATATCTCCTAGAAAGTGTTATTTTTATAATTATAGGTAAATAAGTATTAAAATATAATATTAATACTTTGATTGGTTTTACTAGTCCCTAAGCTCCAGAGACTGCGAAAAAATTCGATACCTACAATACTTATGTTCATCTACCAAATAAGTAAGAAGCCACTTCTTATCATCAGAGACTTTTAAGAGTCTCTGTCTCAGCGTTTTAATTGTTTGTAGTATTTTTCCTTTTTTATCTTTTACAACCAACTCTCCTTGGTTATTAGTGTCTGTATAAGTAGCGAAAATCTCTATATTTTTTAATTTTAAAGAAGAATTATTTGTCATAGTCATTGATTTAATATAGTCATGATGAGTTAAAACATTTCCCTTAGTATCAAAAGTTATCTCTCTACAAAATCGACTTCTACCAAGAAGCGATTTATCTTTTGCATTAGGATTTGAGACTTGGGATTCGTCTCCACAAAAATCAACCAAAACTTCATCTTGTTCACTATTAAAACAAACATCTTGCATCAGTAAATTACCTCCAAGAGTTCTATCTTTTAACCCCTCTATGAGACTTATCGTCTGATTCTTTGACAAATTAAACAGATTAATAGAGTTATCATCGTTTGCTCTATTAATCGCAATAACTCCTTTTGGAGTTCTATATAGATGCCTTGTACTAGAATTATTATCTAAACGGTATCTTTTTACCTCTAAAGAGGGAACAGCTATCTCAATTGCCATATATGGTTTGTATTTATTACAAATACTCCAAAAACTTTGACTATCATTTTCAAACTTCTCAGAACTGTAACTCAATAAACATCCATCATCTTCACGATATGTATAGTCTTTAATCAATTCATAATCAGGTAAGGAGTAGAGTCTAACACGACTTAATGCACGAGTATAATGAGAATTTTTTATCTTGACTCTCTCTTCATCTGTAAGTACTAAAAAATACGCTCTATCAGGTGACCAAAGCATTTTGGGATGGGTTCTTCTTTTGAGTGGTTCTGTTAATTTTTTAATAATTTTTGCTGTAGCTGTATCCAAAATAGCTAAAGAGTTATCTTTATCAAAAACAACAAAACTACTCTGCTCAAAAGAGAAATCCCCTTGAGGATAATAACTCTCAAGTGAGGGAACACTGCTCTTTACCTCTTTTAGTATCAATTCTCCTGTAGAAATATCTAATTGGGGTGCAGATGAAAAATCTTTCTTAACATCATTAACTATCTTAGTCAAACTATTGACTGTTTTTGTAAAACCATGTGGCTTAAAGATATAGTCCACAACAATAGGAAAAATCAGAAAGATAAACAGTACAAAAAGTTTGAACAAATGATTTTTAAATGCTTTTAACTTTATCTCTCTACTCACAAGATAGAAAACAAAAGTACTCAATATCGCCCAAATAGCCCCCAAGCTTCCCACCCAAGCAAAAACTTTAATATAGGTTACAAACATTTTTCCATTTAAAGGCTCTAATAGCAACACATTATAAAAATTACTATGTAACGAATAGACCGAATAAAAGATTTCTATAAACATTACAACCACAGTTCCCACCGTTCCTGCAAAAAGAAAATGGTACCAATGGTATCTCGAATACTTACCTAACAACAAAGAAGGCAGAATATAAGCAGAAAAAGAGACCATGACAAAATAAAGGGTCAATTGAAACCAAGGCAAAGTCATAAGCTCAAAAAATCCAAAGTTGACAACATCTCGTATATCAAAAATCGTCTGTAATAGGTCTAGACTAAAGTAGTAATCTCTTAATATAACCCCATGCATATAAGAACCACTCAATACAGATACAAGAGCCACCAATAACCATAAATTAAGATTTAATCTCGGTGCAACTACTCGTAAAAAATACCAATAGCTAAACCCTATAACAACGGGTATACCCAAAAGTAATAATAAACCAACAATAAAGCTTAATCTACTATCAATAACTGTCTTTTGGATAATCCAAAGCATAGGAGTAATTGCTGAGACTAAAACCCATAGTAGCCATATTTTATTCTCTTTTATAGTTTTTTTCATTTATTCTCTTTATTAATAACCCAAGGGAGAAGGGCTAAACAAAGAGAATAATAATGTACTTCTTATTTTTGACTGCATTTTAATTTTCCAAAATTTTACGTAAATACTTGTTGCTTTTATCTATTTTTGCACCTTTTGAAATTAAAAATTTTACAGTATCCACATCTTTTAAATAAGCATTATACTCAAGAGGAGTAATACCATGTCCATTCAGCTCTTCTATATCTGCTCCTGCATCCAATAACATCTCTATTGTTATAGGGGCACTGGCTTTAAACAACATCCATTTGATATCCACATCACTGTTCTCCAAAAGAATTCTAATAATTTTAGGACGCTCTTCAAGTGTTTGCTGATCCATTTTTAAAAATCCTTTCTCTATAGGATATAGTTTTGTTTTTCCTTTGTATGCTTTTATATCTCTATACGCCATATTGACCTGTTTGACATTGTACAAAAAGACGCTATCTCCTCCTTTTTTATGAGCATTGATATCTGCTCCTAAAAAAAGTAAAATCTTGAAGAGTGTTGGCTCTGTAACCTGAGTCAAAATAGGAAGTTTTCCAACATGAAATCTAAATGTCAGAAGAAATATTATTAGAAAAATCCCTATATAGCTTAAAACTTTTTTCATTTGAACTCCATAATCCACTAACTCTTCCTTCTATCTAATAATTTTTTGCACGTACGCAAAGTGCTGTTGTTCCAAGTTTTCTATCTTTACTCGTTAAAGATGTACCACCCATCCAAAACTCCATACGATAAGCATAGCTCTTAAACTGAGGATGCCATATTTCCTCAGATGTCCAAATATTGACCATAAGAGAAAAATCACTCAAGTTCTTTATAAATTCGGGGTTTAAGAAAAGGTACCACTTTTTCTCTCCTTTAACAGGATTTGCATTTTTAGGAAAATTCTCTTTTCGCCAATTATCAGGTTGATTTTCCACTTTTTGCATTTTTACACTTGCTATTTTTTCTAATTCATCTATATTAGGTAGTCTCCATCCTGTTCCATATAAATTTAATTCCGAACAATACGCTTTTGCTTCAAACCATGTTCGTTCTTTAAATTGTGTGTTTTGATACTCTAAATTATCAATAACTACTATTTCTTGAGAACTATATTGTTCTCTTGATGTATTAATATCCTGTTTCTCTATAAAGTTATTATTTTTATATAGTTTTTTTAGAATATCTCGATAAATACTACTATTTACATCCAATATATCTCTTCCGTTAGATACCTCTCTGGAATGTCCTGGAACATCTATTTGACATTCTTTATTAATCAACTGCCGTATAAATTCACTTTGAGTATTTCTAACTGTTACAGCATAGATTTTAAACCAATCTTCTTGATAACCTAAGTCAAGTATTTTAGTTAATGAACTTTTTTCTAAAAATTCTGTTCTAAGATTCTTATAGGAGATAACTCTTTTACTCATACAACTGAAAGCATTCTGCTCTATATCCGAAAAAATACCAACTTCTATATAAAGTAATAATGTCGAATCTAATATTGACTTATTCATCAATATTGTTTTCTTATTTTGTTTTACATAAGATTTAAACTCTGGCATCTTCTCAATAATATTTTTAGTATCAAAAAGCCATTTTTCAATTTTTTTTCTTCTCTCAAATAAAGTTTTATTTGTCTTTAAAAAAGTAGGATAAACTGCTATAGTATCTCTATTCAGGTTTTCATACGGTGCTAAATATTTCTCATTCATAAAATAATATCGTGCCATAGCTCCAAAATCCAATCTAGAATTTAAACTCAAACTTTTATCTTCTATATGCTCTGTATTTATAGTTTTCATAATATTGAAAAGCTTGTCTAATCTATTTTTAAAATAGTTATAATGCTCTTCTTTCGCAAAACAATCACCACCTAAGCTGTCAAGGGGAACATACTCTCCCCACATATCATATGACTTAATCACATACGGATAATAAAACCACTCATACTCCCAAAGTTCTCTCTCCCTATCATCTTTTGGAATGTACTCAACACTCTTTTCAAAAAGTATCTCTTTTATTTTCGTAATAGGAGCATTAAACACTAAAAGAGGAGGATAGAGTGGTGTATTAACATGACCCAATGCCACACTATAGAGATGAGGCACAGCACCTACTGCATAATAAGCTTTTGCTTTATGGTATTTAGTATCGTCATTGACATAAGTAAAATAGCTTACAAGAAAAAAGAGAAAATGCCCTGCAAAAAAGAGTCCAAATCCCATTTTTAATAGACTTATATCTTTATATTTTTCTTTGCTTAGAAACAAATCTTTGGTGAAAACTTGTTTCATATCTTCTATACAAGGTGCTTTACTTTTCTTAGAAAAACAGTTTTTTACTACTAAAAATAACTTGATTCCTATACTCATCACAACTACATGCCCGTAAACAAGTATTGAGAGTATTAATATTATAGGTATTATCCACACGAGTGCTATTAGCAATGTCATTATTTATTCTCACTTTGAGATGACTTTATAAGTTTAAATCCTATATATCCGAATAGTGTTACTAAAAATATTCCAAAAAGAATATGTTTTATTGCATTATCCCATCCATTTATCGCTGGGATAATACTTCTCAAGATATCAGGGATGGAAATTAGGGTCATCGCTAAAGAGAGTACACCTAATATATATTTAATCAATTTCATTTTTTAATTCCTTCTATTTTTATTAAACTTATTTCTAAACATAATGTAATGAGATAAGTATAAAATATTAAAAGATGTCATTTATTAATCCCCACCACAATCTCCACCTACATCACAAGAGTCTATACCATCAGAAGAACTCCCAATATATCTTCCCGTGGAATCATACTGAGAATTGGGTCTAACCTCAAAAGTATATATAACAAACAACGCACCAAAAAATGGTAAAAACATAGTCAATAGAACATATTTAAACTTCTGTAATAGACTTAAACCTGTGCCATTATCAAAAAGTAAAAACATTGCAAACATATCTACAATTATCAACATAAATATTAAATTTTCCACTATATATCTGATACCCTATCTGTATCTCTTAAGCAACTTAAAAGACCCAGCATTTAAACTATTGTTGGTAATAGCTTCTGAGAGTTGTTCTTTACTACATCCTCCAAGAATACCACCTGAAGCAATAAGGTCATCTCCACTTGTTCCATGTATGCCATCTCTGTTTGATGGAAGTTTTATAATGTAGTAGTTGTTTGTAAAAAGTAGCAACGCTCCACCATTTGAATAACTGTATTTTCCTGCTATCAAATTAAGCACAGTATTACTTGCATCCTTCCCATCCATTTGTTTACCTGTAGTTGGGGCTTCTTTATCCCTACAAAAGTTGGCAACATCATCTTTTCCAAAGCCCTTTGCTTGTGTTAAGTTTGTAAAAACCAGTGAGAATAGTATGCTTATAATAGAAATTTTTTTCATTTTTACTCCGAGAGAATAGTATTTAATTTCAGATTATACTTAAATTAATATTAAAATAATATATTATATTAATATTATAAGTTATTTTTCCCATCACAAGCTACTCCTACCCCTATCTCACTACCAATCTCTTCACCCCACCCCTGCAACTGCTCAAAAATAGGAATCAGTTTCTTTCCATGTTCAGTAATGGTATACTCCACTTTAGGAGGCACAACAGGGTAAACTTTTCGTGTAATGAGCTGATGCTTTTCCAACTCTCTTAGTGTTTGCGTTAGCATCTTTTGGGTGATTTTTCCCAACTCTTTTTTAAGCTCACCATAACGAAGTGTTCCATGAGACAAATGCCAAAGTACCAAGCCTTTCCATTTACCACTCACCAAATATAGAGCAAACTCAAAAGCACAAGCGTACTCTTTTTCATCGTAAATAATCTTCATTAGTATCCTTTTAGTATGTATATACCTTTTTAGGTAGTTCTTGACATGGTAACATATATTGGTTAAGATTTTAAAAAAATTAGGAAACCCCATGAAAAACGATTTCACCAAAGCAATGGCATTTCGCCACGCTTGTAAGATATTTGACGAAACTAAAAAGATAAATGACGAAGAGATACGATACATACTAGAATCAGGAAGAACCTCTCCCTCCTC
>Ga0256844_10000863_pt1 | contig 11452 bp, 9 predicted proteins | sample MusselsmetaG_FD_189100 | JGI IMG/M metagenome (GOLD analysis project Ga0256844, IMG submission 189100) | Mussel associated microbial communities from hydrothermal vent at the East Pacific Rise, Pacific Ocean - Mussels | ecosystem: Host-associated > Mollusca > Shell > Unclassified ... | reverse complement strand
CTTAATGGCAATTGATTATTACTTTCAAGATGATTTAACAGATGTAAATTATTTTGATTATAATAAAGATACTACAGGTCATGTTTTTGAAGCATCTCTTACATTTAATGGTTCAGAAAAACTACCATTAACAGTAATGATTGCAACAAATATTTATGGAGCTGATGCAAAAAAAATAAATAATGATAACACCATAGGTAAAAATCAATATTCAACTTATGCAGAATTAACTTATGCTTTCAAAAACTTTGATGCTTTTATCGGTGCAAATTTAACAGATATGGATACAGATAAAGGAGAAATTGGATATTATGGAAACGGAATAGGTATTGTAAATATTGGAATTTCTAAATCTAAAGACATAAAAATAACTAAAGATTTTTCTTTACCATTAACACTATCATTAATTACTAATCCACAAGCAGGAAAAATATATTTTGTTGGTGGATTTACATTTTAAACAAACAATTTTTTAATAATAACAATAATAAAATTTTATAACTATGGGTTTTGATACAGGAACTACAACATTCATGATTCTTAGCACGAGTCTTGTAATGTTAATGACACCAGGTCTAGCTTTCTTTTATGGAGGTTTAGCAGGTAAAAGAAATATTTTAGGTATTATGATGCAAACATTTGTATCATTAGGTATTACCACAATTTTATGGATAGCATTTGGATACTCACTATGTTTTAGTGGTGGTGAAGGAGGAATATTTGGAAATTTTGATTGGGCATTTTTAAATGGTATTGCTTTTAATGATGCTTATTCAGGTGCTGATGGACAATATCCAACATATATTTTTATTGCATATCAAATGATGTTTGCTGTAATTACTCCAACACTTATTACAGGTGCATTTGTTAACAGAATTACATTTAAAGCTTACTTAATATTCTTAGTAGCTTGGCAAATACTTGTTTACTATCCTTTTGTACATATGATTTGGGGTGGTGGATTATTAGCTCAATGGGGAGTTTTAGATTTTGCAGGAGGAATAGTTGTTCATGCGACTGCAGGTTTTGCTGCATTAGCTTCAGTTATTTATGTTGGGAAAAGAAAAGATACTAAATCACCTCCAAATAGTATTCCATTAGTTGCAATTGGTACAGGTTTACTATGGTTTGGATGGTATGGTTTTAATGCTGGAAGTGAACTAAAAGTTGATGCTATTACAACAACTGCATTTTTAAATACAGATGTTGCCGCATCGGTTGCTGGTATTACTTGGTTAATTATAGAGTGGATTAGAGACGGACAACCTAAATTTGTAGGTTTATTAACAGGTTTTGTTGCAGGTTTAGCAACAATTACACCAGCTGCAGGTTTTGTACCTTTATGGGCTGCAATGATTATTGGTCTAGTAGCAGGTTCACTTTGTTATGTTGCTGTAGAATTCAAAAATAAATGGGGTTGGGATGATGCCTTAGATGTTTGGGGAGTACACGGAATGGGTGGTGTATTTGGAACAATTATGCTAGGTATATTTGCCTCATCGGCAGTTAATGGACAATCTGGTTTATTAGAAGGTAACTCTGCTTTCTTTATCAAAGAAGTTGTTGCTGTTGTAGCTGCTTCTGCTTATGCATTTGGATTTACATACTTAATGCTTGTTGTAATTAATATGATTACAAAAGTTAAAGTTTCTGAAGATGTTGAAAACTTAGGACTTGATGCTGGTTTACATGGCGAACAAGCTTATGATGAAGGTGCTTTATAAGTAGTATTACATATAAATATTTAAAAAATCCTGATAGATAATTATCGGGATTTTTTTATAAATTTACATAATTTAATAAAAATAAAAAACCATTAATTAGAATTGACAATAATATCAGTATAAATAATTACTAGAAATACACAAATAAAAATCTTCAAAAAACTAAAGTTATATATTAATTCTACAATAATAAATATCTAAATCATGAAATTCAAAATAATAAATTTAAAAAGTTTCTTCACTTTAGGAAGACTGAAAATTGGCTTTATTAGCACACTACTACTTTTACTCATAATAAACCTAAGCTGTAAAACAACTTCAACAAGTAGAACTACAGCTATTACAAAAAAAGTTGAAAATGTAATTCCAAAAAGAGAACATAGTGTTCAAGCATTACTATGGCAACAAAACTCTGCTGAATACAAAGCTTTATGCTATCAAGCTTATAATTTAGCTAAACTAAAAATCGATGAAATATCTAAAAATCAATATTTAAGACCAATTGCAATTGTTACAGATATAGACGAAACTGTTTTAGACAATAGCCCATATAATGCAAGAATGGTAAAAGCGGATCAAGGTTACACAAAAGATACATGGTACGCTTGGGGAAAAGAAGTTTCAGCTAAACCTATTCCTGGTTCTTTAGAATTTTTTAATTATGCTGCTAAAAAAGGAATAACTATTTACTATTTATCAAATAGAGATAATATTCAAAAAGTAGAAACTATAGCAAATCTTAAAAAAGTTGGTTTTCCTGGAGTTGATGAAAAACATGTGCTACTTAGAAATGGTTCAAGTGCAAAAAAACCTCGTAGAGATTTAATAAGTGAAACCCATCAAATTGTAATGCTATTTGGTGATAACCTTTCTGATTTTTCTGAGTTATTTGACAAGCAGCCAACTGTAAAAAGAAATGAATTAGCAAAAGGTATGAAAACTAAATTTGGTGTTGATTTTATTGTGTTACCAAATCCAATGTATGGTGATTGGGAAACTAAAGGTATTTATGAAGGCTCTTATAAATGGACAACCAAACAAAAAGATTCAATAAGAAAATATAAACTTAGAGTTAAATAGATTAAAACTTACAATTTCTATAATATTAAAAAAGCCTTTCAAATTATTTTGAAAGGCTTTTAATTATAAATAAATTAACTTGAAATTATTTTTTTAATAAATCTCTAATTTCAGTTAATAATTCTTGATCCATAGTAGGTCCTGCAGGTGCAGCATCTTCTGCTTTTTTCTTCATTTTATTGTAAGCTTTAACAATCATAAACATAACAAAACCAACAATAACTAAATTAATTATTGTATTGAACCAGTTACCATAAGCTATTACAGCTCCTCCAGCTTTTCTTGCTTCTTCTAAAGTTTTGTACGAAACACCGTCCATTGCTTTAAACATGTTACTGAAATCAGTTCCTCCTGTAAAATGACCAACAAATGGCATAACAATATCATTAACAAATCCGTTAACTACTTTTCCAATAGCTCCGGCCATAATAACAGCAATAGCAAATTCAATAACGTTTCCGCCAGTGATAAATTCTTTAAATTCTTTTAACATAATGTGTAATTTTTAAGTTATTAATTTTCTTTTATGTTACAAAAGTAACATAAAAACAAATATAAAAGATATTTTATGTTAAAATTCGTTTAACACGCTGTGATATCATTGTTAATAACTCATAAGGTATTGTATCTAATTTAACAGATATTTCTTCAATCATTTTTTGAGAATTAAATATAATAACTTCATCACCTTCATTACAATCAATATCTGTTACATCAACCATTATCATATCCATACAAACATTACCTATAATAAATGCTTTTTTATTGTTGATTAAAACATAACCATTTTTATTTCCTAATTTACGGCTAATGCCATCTGCGTGACCAATAGGAATAGTAGCTGATTTAGTTTTTTTATTAACTTTATAAGCACGATTATATCCAACCGTATCTCCTTTATCTAAGCTGTGTATTTGAGAAATAACAGATTTTAAACTCAATACATTCTTCAATTTATTCGTAACTTTTTGGTCATTTGCAAACCCTAAAAGTCCAATTCCTAGTCTAACCATATCATATTGGGAAGAATTATAATTGATAATACCAGAGGTATTTAATAAATGAAAAAGTGGTTGATAATTTAATAATCTATTTGCTGTTTTTTTTATTTCTTTAAAAGAATTTATTTGATTTAAAGTAAAACTCCTTTCAGATAAATCTTCACTTGCAACTAAATGAGAGAAAATAGATGCTATTTTAATATTTTTATACTTATTAACTTCTAAAATAATTTTTTCAACCTCTATTGGTGAAAATCCAAGCCTATTTAAACCTGTGTTAAATTTTAAATGAATTGGATAATTTATTAACTTTAATTCTATCGAAACTTTAATAAATTCATTTAATATTTTTTTAGAATATATATTTGGTTCTAATTGATATTCAAGAAGTAGTGATAAATTTTGTATTTGAGGGTGTAATACAATTATTGGTAGATTAATTCCGTTATTACGTAAATGTATTCCTTCATCTGTATAAGCAACTGCTAAATAATCAACATGATTATCTTGTAAAATTTTAGAAATAATAACCGAGTCGCTACCATAAGAAAATGCTTTAACAACAGCTAAAATTTTTGTGTTTTTACTTAATTGACCTCTAAAAAAAGATAAATTATGCTCTAGAGCTGATTTTTTTATTTCTAAAACCGAGACATTACTCATTTGTTTTATTAATCTCTTTGATGTCAACCTTTTCTTCATTAAAAGAGTCTGAATTATTATGTTTGAAATGTTCTTTTAATTTTGAAGCTGTTTCTTCTAATTTATGTTCAATGTTTTTTTTTTGATCTAAAGCATCTTCTTGCTGTTTATGAATAGCTTTATAATAAGCTGCTCTACTCAAAGGTTGATATTCTTGTGTTTCTCCAAGAACAACTAATTTATCATTTTGAATAGTTCTATGACTGTAGTTAGCTAAATTCCCTGTCTTTACACATACAGCGTGCACTTTGGTTACATATTCTGCAGTTGCCATTAGTGCAGGCATTGGTCCGAAAGGATTCCCTTTAAAATCCATATCTAAACCAGCAACAATAACTCTTATTCCTCTATTTGCTAAATCATTACAAACTTGAACAATTCCTTCATCAAAAAATTGAGCTTCATCAATACCTACAACTTCAACATCATCAGCTAAAATTCTTATATGTTCCGATGAAGGTACAGGAGTTGATAAAATTTCATTTGCATTATGCGATACTACTTTCTCATCATCATACCTAGTATCAATTGCTGGTTTAAAGATTTCAACTTTTTGTTTGGCAAACTGTGCTCTTTTTAATCTACGTATTAATTCTTCTGTCTTACCAGAGAACATAGAACCACATATTACTTCAATCCAACCAAATTGTTCTGTATGATTTACTGTATTTTCAAGAAACATTTGTATATTTATCGCTTTATTAGGGAATTGTTTGTTTTACTCAGAAACAAATGTAGAAAAAAAAAGTATTTAATATTAATTTAAATCAGTTACTTATGCACAAAAAATTAGAAGCCGAATTGATTCATCTTGCACATCAGATTTTAAAAATGAATAACACTACTAATGTCAGTAAGTTACGTGATAAAGCTAGAGATATTTACGAAAATCTTTCTGTTTTATCATTTATTGATGATTATTTTATTGAAACTCCTGAGGTTACTGGTAATAAAGAAGATTTTTTAGAAGAAGTAAACAATTTACCTGCAAATAAAATTGTTAACAAAAAAAATATTGAAGAGCCAGTAACTATCAAAAAAGAAGTTGTTCCTGTAGTTATAAAAACTAAAGATAAACCTCAAGAAAAAATAGAAAAAGAGATAAATCCCGAAAAAGAAAAAGAACAGACTGAGCAATTAATTCAACAAACAGTTAAAACAATTAAATCAGAAGCTAAAGAAATTGTTTCTAAAATTCAAGAAGAAGCAATAATAAAAAAAGAACCTACTCCTTCTGAATCTCCGTTGGATATAGAAATGAAAGATTCTATTTCTGCTGATGTTGCTGCTAATATGTTTGAAAGAATCGATAATAATTTATCCTTTGATAAATCAGAAATTTTATCTCCAAAAAAAGATAAAAAAATTATTATTGATGAGGAAGCTATCAAAAAAAATATAGAAAAAACTATTGAACCTAAGAAAGTAAATATAGCTACTAAACAAGAAGTTCATACACCAGTTAGTTCTTCAGAATCAAATACTACTTCTTTGAATGATCGTATTAATAATCAGAAAATACAAGTTGGATTAAACGATAGAATTGCTTTTGTAAAACATTTATTTAATTTTAGTCAAGAAGATTTTAATAGAGTTTTATCACAATTAAATAGCTTTTCAACAGAACAAGAATGTAAAAAGTTTATTATAAATCAAGTTAAGTTAGAGTATAACTGGGCAGGTAAAGAAGAATATGAAGATCGTTTGATTGCATTAGTTGAACGTAAATTTAAATAAATTTAATTATAAAAAATTAGTAAAAACTTCATGAATTAATTTTATGAAGTTTTTTAGATTTTACATTAAAGTTATATTATAGTTTGGATACAAAACCAACATCATTAAGTAAGCTGGCATATAAAAAATTTATCAAGAATAAAATTGGTGTATTTAGTTTTTGGTATATTGTATTATGTGGGTTTATAGCCATATTTGCTTACTTATTTACACCAGATAATTCTCCATATGCTAATAAAATGCATTTAGAAATTCACACTAAACCTCCTTTATTTAAAACAAATATTTTACATAAAAAAAAATTAAATATTACAAAACAAAGCTTCTTTAACAAACTATTTTTTGGAGATAATAATACTACTTTAGAAACTCCTATAAATAATTATATTATTAAAAATGACACATTAAAAATTAATTTATATACAGAAAACAAATCTATAATTAAACAAAAAAATATCATAACTAATAATAACAACACTTATTTTGTTAAAAGTAAAACCTTTATTTTAGGAACTGATAAATATGGTCGAGATTTACTTAGTAGACTATTAATTGGAACCAGAATATCATTTTTTGTTGGTTTTATAGCTGTATTTTTATCATTAATTATTGGAATTACTATTGGTTCAATAGCTGGTTATTTTGGAGGAATAGCCGATAAAATTATTATGTGGCTAATCAATGTTACATGGTCAATACCAACATTATTAATGGTTATTGCAATTACTTTAGCTTTAGGAAAAGGGTTTTGGCAAGTTTTTATTGCTGTAGGTTTAACAATGTGGGTTGAAGTAGCTCGAGTTGTTCGTGGACAAATAATGAGTGTAAAACAACAACAGTTTGTTGAGGCGGCAAATGCTTTAGGATATTCTAATTTTAGAATAATAACAAAACATATTCTTCCAAATATTATGGGGCCAGTAATAGTAATTTCGGCAGCTAATTTTGCAGCTGCAATTCTAATTGAAAGTGGTCTTAGTTTTCTTGGAATAGGAGCACAACCTCCAACTCCTTCTTGGGGAGCAATGATAAAAGATCATTATAATTACATTATTTTAGGAAAAGCATATTTAGCTGTAATACCAGGTTTAGCAATAATGAGTTTAGTTATGGCGTTTATGCTAGTTGGAAATGCACTACGTGATGCTTTAGATGTTAAAAATTAATAAAATGATAAACGATTTTAAAAATATTTTAAATAAAAAATTCTCTTTTTTAAAAGATTCAAAATTATTATTAACAGTTTCAGGTGGAATAGATTCAGTTGTTTTAACACATTTATTACATCAATTAGATTTTAATATTTCAATAGCTCATGTTAATTTTCACTTACGTGGAGAAGATTCAGATTTAGATGAACAATTTGTAAACGAGTTGGCAAGCACCTTAGATGTTCCATTTTATATAACACCTTTTGATACTAAACAACATGCTAAGGAGTATAATTTATCCATTCAAGAAGCAGCTAGGAACTTACGTTATAAATGGTTTGAAGAAATTCGTGTTAAACATAATTTTGACTATATACTTACTGCTCATAACTTAAATGATAGTCTTGAAACTTTTTTAATAAACCTTTCTAGAGGTACAGGTTTAAAGGGTTTAACTGGAATAAATAATATAAATGGTAAAATAATAAGACCTCTATCAGATTTTTCAAGAAATGAGATTGAAATATTTGCTTTTATTAGTAATATTAAATGGAGAGATGATAAATCAAATGCCCAAACAAAATATACCAGAAATAAAATTAGACATAATATAATTCCTATTTTACAAGAAATTAATCCAAACTTATTAGATTCGTTTAAACAAACTTTAGAAAATTTACAAGGTTCTGAAGCTATTATTGATGATAAAATCTCTGAAATTAGAAACAAGAGCCAAGAAACAGTAAAAGAAAATAGAAAATTAGATAAATTTAATATTAAATTTTTATTAAAATTAAATAATCTTAAAGCTTATTTGTTTGAACTATTTTCTCCTTATGGATTTACAAATATTAATGACATACATGATTTATTAACTGCTCAAAGTGGAAAACAAGTTTTTTCTAAAACTTATAGATTGGTAAAAGATAGAGAATTATTACTCTTAGAAGAAATAATTCAACAACCAGAAGTGAAAAGTCAACAGTCTGAGGTATTTTTAATTAACGGAGATAACTCAACATTAAACATTAAAAATTTAACTTTAAAAATTGAACATTTTGATATCATCTTTCGTCAGAAAATGCGAAGCAATAAAAATATTGCTCAATTTGATAAAGATTTGTTAAAGTTTCCTTTAACTGTAAGAAAATGGCAAAATGGCGACTATTTTTACCCTATAGGAATGAACGGTAAGAAAAAACTTAGTAAGTTCTTTAAGGATGAAAAAATATCAATTATTGATAAAGAAAATATTTGGTTACTTTTGTCTGATAATAAAATAGTTTGGATTATAGGAATGCGTCAAGACGAACGCTTCAAAATAACTGATACTACCAATAATATTACAAAAATATCAACATTTTAAGTTAGGGTTTATTTAATTTTAATCGTTTGATAATTATAACAAATAATACAAATAACAATGAAGAAAATATTTAAATTTTTTATATTCCTTTTTATAACTACTCTTGCTGTTTTTTCACAAGAAGGTTTTAAAGAACCTGTAACTTGGACAACTCATGCTGAAAAAATTAACGAAACTGAGTATTACCTTGTTTTCAAAGCAAAAATTGATAACAAATGGCATTTATACTCTCAATATAATCCAGAAGGTGCATCATTACCAATTGAATTTGATAGTGAGCAGAAAGCAAAAGATTTTGAATTTATTGGTAAAGCATTAGAAAGTGAAACACATAAAGAATATAGTGAGGTTTGGAAGAAAGAAGAAATTTTCTTTTCCAATGAAGGTGTTTTAAAACAACGTATAAAATTATTAAATCCAAATGTTAAAGAAGTAGAAGTCTCACTTTACGGACAAGCTTGTAAAAAATCGTGTGTGCAAATTGAAAAAACTGTAAAATTTGATTTGTCTAAAGCAATTCCTTTTGTTGATAAACAAGAAACAGAAAGTAAGAAACAAGAAGTTAATGATAACAATCCAATTGTTTTTACTACTTCAGTTGAAAAAATAAACGATAAAGAATACTATCTTGTTTATAAAGCAAAAATTGCGGATAAGTGGCATTTATATTCACAATATAACCCAGAAGGAGCATCTTTACCAATTGAATTTGATAGTGAACAAAAAGATAAAGATTTTGAATTTGTTAGTAAAGCTTTAGAAAGTGAAACACATAAAGAATACAGCGATGTTTGGAAAAAAGAGGAGGTTTTCTTTTCTAATAAGGCTATTTTAAAACAAAAAATAAAATTATTGAAAGATAATGTAAAAGAAATTGAAGCATCATTATTTGGACAAGTTTGTAAAAAATCGTGTATTCAAGTTGAAGAAACTGCAAAATTTGATTTATCTAAAGCAACTGCGGTTACTGAAATGAAAGCTGCTGATATTTCAGATAAAGATAATAATGATGAATCTAAAAAAGAAAAAAAAGGTTTGTTAATGCTATTTTTAGGAAGTTTTATAGCAGGTTTAGCAGCTTTATTAACACCTTGTGTTTTTCCTATGATACCAATGACTGTAAGTTTTTTTACAAAACAAAGTAAATCTAAAGCTCAAGGGATTAGAAATGCTGTTATTTATGGTTTGGCAATTATATTTATTTATGTGGTATTAGGTCTGGCTGTAAGTGCTATTTTTGGACCTGCTGCAATGAACGAATTGTCTACCAGTCCTTGGTTTAATTTAGTGTTTTTTATTATTTTAGTGATTTTTGCAGTTTCATTTTTAGGAGCTTTTGAAATCATGCTCCCTAATTCTTGGGCTAATAAAGTAGATGCACAAGCAGATAGAGGTGGAATTATTGGTATATTATTCATGGCTTTAGGCCTAGCAATTGTGTCATTTTCATGTACAGGTCCATTAGTTGGTTCTGCACTTGTTGCTGCAGCATCAACAGGTAGTTATGTCGCGCCAATTATTAGTATGCTTGGTTTTTCTATAGCTATTGCCTTACCATTTGCTTTGTTTGCTGCTTTCCCAGGTTGGTTAAATTCTTTACCAAAATCTGGCGGTTGGTTAAATACAGTAAAAGTAGTTTTAGGATTTTTAGAATTAGCATTAGCTTTTAAATTTTTATCAAATGCTGATATTGCTTGGGACTTTCATTATTTAGAACGTGAAACTTTCTTAGCTATTTGGATTGCCGTTTTTGGAGCTTTAGCATTCTATTTATTTGGTAAAATTAAATTGCCACACGATTCTCCTTTAGATCATATTTCAGTAGGAAGATTAATGCTAGGCTTAATAACATTAACTTTTGTAATTTACTTAATTCCTGGTCTTTGGGGAGCGCCTTTAAAACTTATAAGTGGTTTACCTCCTTCAATAAGCAATTATAGTGAATCTCCTTATGGAGTTGGATTTAAAAAATTAAGCGGAACTAATATTTCAAGTCAAGAATTACCTGAAGGAGCTCATTTTATGAAACCTTTTGATATTATTACTTTTGATGATTATGAAGAAGGTCTAGCTTATGCTAAAAAAGTTAATAAGCCAATATTATTAGATTTTACTGGGAAAAATTGTGTTAACTGCAGAAGAATGGAAGAAAATGTTTGGCCAAATGCAAAGGTGCTTTCTTTACTAAAAAACGATATTGTTTTAATATCATTATATGTTGATTCTAAAAAGAAACTACCAAAGGAAGAACAGTATATTAACGAAAATGGTAAAAAAATACATACTGTAGGTAATAAGTGGAGTGAGATGCAAATTAACAACTATCAAAACAATGCACAACCTTATTATGTTTTTGTAAATCACAACTCATTAAAAGCTCTAAATGGACATACTTCTTATGATCCAGATATTGATAAATATGTAAATTGGCTAAAAGAAGGTATTGCTAAGTTTAAGGAATAATTAAAATGTTTTTATAAAATAAAAAAGCCCATAAATCAGATATTGATTTATGGGCTTTTTTATTAAATTATTAAAGTTTTACAACTCTAATAATCCGTTAGTTTTTTTAACTGCAGCTGCACTTTCTTGCATTTTTGCTTTTTCAGCATTAGTTAATTCAATTTGAACTATTTTTTCAATTCCGTTTTTACCTAAAATTACAGGTACACCAATTGAAATATCATTTAA
>Ga0256844_10000862_pt1 | contig 11466 bp, 15 predicted proteins | sample MusselsmetaG_FD_189100 | JGI IMG/M metagenome (GOLD analysis project Ga0256844, IMG submission 189100) | Mussel associated microbial communities from hydrothermal vent at the East Pacific Rise, Pacific Ocean - Mussels | ecosystem: Host-associated > Mollusca > Shell > Unclassified ... | reverse complement strand
GTCTTCACCGATATCTTTGTAGAGTTCATTTAGCTCTCTAAACTTCTTTACAATCTTCTTTAACCCAAAGCCATCTTTAACAAATTCTGCATATGCGTCCTTAACTAAATAGTATAGGTCATCTACTTTACCACCATGTAATGCTGGGCTTATGTTCAATGTACCTAAGTCATAGCTGGCATTATACCATACTGTCCACATAGTATTAAGGTAATTCTTTAACTTCTCTAGTTCTAGGATATAATTCATTTTATCATAACCTATAGAAGCTATATCTAATACATAAATTGTTTGGGAGGTCTCTGGTTGGTAGAGTTGTATCATTCTAAAGTCTGTATATAAACCACCAGTTTCTATATCAGCGAATATTGGGAGGTCTGAACTAAATTTAGGTAGTTCTTCCAACGTTTTTACTATCTTGAATTCCATGTTTGTCCTTTATACTCTTGGAAGAGTTTATTAGTGGTGCCATACATCCACATTGAATGAGGGTCTTAAAAAAGGAAGGGTAGTATGACACCAGGATATCCCCCACAAGGAGGGATACTAGCTATCATACTTCAGGCATATCCATCTCTATGTCTTCCATACCTTCATCTTCACCTAAGTCGTCTGCTTCAACCTCATCAGAACCTGTATATTCTACAAATTTCTGTAGTTGAATAGCCGTCAAGTAAAAAGCAAGGCCTTCGTTTCCAGAGTACGCATTGATACCAACAGAACCATGTAGGACTCCAACAGAGCCTTCACCGATCTTTCTGTCTCCAAGATTAAGTACATTTCCATTACCTCTAAGTACCTTAATCACATTGGTTTTTCCATCAGGCCATTGTGTAAGTGTCTTAGCGGCAAGTGTCCATCTACCTGTCTCGTGTTTGATAACAGCATCGTCTTCGTCTAACTGCTCTTTACCTGCATCATCTAGTGTAGGAGCCATCTCTGGTTTGAACATGTCATAGTTTTGTTTAGTACAACCCTGAGGTTTGTTTTCTCTCCAAAACTTATCAAAACGAGCTTTATCTTTTTTCATAGACTCAGCATCTGGGTAAATAACTGTCGCAGTATAGTTGTAGTCTTTAGGGTCCTCAGAGTTTGAGTCCTTATTCATCTTCAGTTTACCTTGACCAGATATGTTTACCCAAGCTAGTGGGAGTTTAGGTGATTTAAATGTGAATTTAACGTTTGCCATTGTGTTTCCTTGTGTTTTATGTTTTTAAATTGGCCCTTGAGCCGGGTATTTCACCGGCATAGCTGGGCAGGGTATTATGCTTCTGGTTTCTCGTCAGAACCAAGACCGTCTTCACGCTCAGTATGAACAGCTCTTGTAGCTTCTGCCTCAGTAATGATGTCTTTAGCCTCATCGTTACCGATGTTACCATCAAGAAGGTCTTGAATAGCTCCATCTTTAGTAGCTTTGAATACTTTAGACTCATTTCTCCAAGAAGCAGTAGCTTCAGTACACTCTCTCTCATAACCATTTTTAACTTTCTCGTTAACTTTAAATAGTGAGTCACCTGCTTCATCAGCAACTGGTTCCCATTTCTTGTGGTATGTACAGAAAATGTGAGTTACCGTACCATCAGCATCAAATACAGTGTAGTCATTTACGTCAGCTGAACCACCACCTACTTTAGGCTTAGTCAATTCATTAAGTGCCGCTGTTAACTCTTCAGATGCTTCGTGCTTAGTACATAGAGCAACAACTTGCTCATTCATTTCTTTTTTTGTCATAATAGACCTTTCTATTGTTTATCGGTAAACAATTAAAACCAAAATTTAGTTTATATGTAAACTGTTAAAACAACTGTTATTTTTTGAGGGATAACTAGATATGAAAAACCCTTTAAACTTATAATATAGATATTATCTATCATTTATATTAATATTATATCGAAATATCGCTTAATCTATTCTTAAATTCATTAGATTAAGATAATTTTATCAATCGCCCTCGACAACGCTACATACATCAGTCGTTTGTACTGCTCAGGATTAATGTTTCTACAAATCAAGAGGTCATCATAGTCTATAAACACTGTAGAGAACTCAGAACCTTGTGCTTTGTGTACTGTAGTACAATAAGGTCGTGTAATGTTAAACACATAGTTCTTATGGGCTAAGTATTTAGACCAAGCTTTACCTCTTTCATATACACCAGGTTTATTTCTGTTAGCTCTACAAAATGCAGGGATATTATCGTCCTGTTTTAGGTTATTTTCCTTGATTACATTTCTCTGCCAAATCTCTACATCAGTTTTTAGCCTCTGTTCTGTGGCATAATGGTTAGGGTCATAGTAAATCAGATATTGGTCATCATTATGTTCTATAACCATCTGTTTATACATACCTAAATTGGTATTATACTTATCAAGGTCTCTATTAACTGTATCAGCCTTCTTAATTAGCTTTGTACCAGACATTAATTTGCCCTTCTCTACACAGGCTGGGTAAATTCTAGGCTTAAAGTCTGCTACAACCATTGTAACTGGTAGACCGTTCATCACTAGCTCATCATTGTAGTAGAATGGATTATCACCACCAATCAGTGTGTTTAGATACACCATTCTCTTGTTGGTAAAGCATAGAACTCTGTCTGTATCGGGATTAAATTTCTTTACCCAATCCTTATCTTTAACTACATCAATCATCTTATAGTCTGTGAAGTCCCTAATTGAACGCATAAACTTCATAAATAGCTCTGTACCCTCTGGGTTCTTGCTTCTGTGTTGTGTAGTAAGTTCCTGCAATGGTTCCCAAGGTTGAATAGCCTCACCTGTAACCGGTGGAAGCTGATAAGGGTCTCCAAATATAGTTACTTTCGCATGGTCAGGCAATACATCAAACAGGATATCTAAAATCTCTTGTGAAATCATACTGAACTCATCAATAAAGACATCAGTTATCTCACTTAGGTCTGTTTCTCCAACTTTCTTCAACTTCGTATTCAACTTCTTCTTAAAGTTCTCATTGATTGTAGGTACCAGCTTCAGTACTGAGTGTATTGTATAGACATTCTCTATCCCTTTAGCCTTCAGTACATCTGCCGCCTTGTGTGTAGGAACAAGTACCAGTGTCTTTGGATTAGCTTGGTTAGCTAACTCTGTACTCTTTCCTGAGCCTGCAAAACCAAGCACAAATTGTGTGTCCTGCTCATAGTATGGGTTATTACTCATCTTAACAACCTACAAATACCCAATAACAATGACCATCTTGGTTTGTTATTAGTACTGCATTGTCTGAACTACACCCTAGAGGTGGTAGTGGCTTAAGTGGTGCTAGGCACGCTAACGCTATTGCTGTTGTTATCATCATTATGATTAATGTTTTCATTTTATTCCTTTATTCCCGACTTCAGTCGGAATCAAAATGGTATGCAGATGTAATCTTCTGTTGTCAGTAAGTACATTGCATCCTCATATGTTATATCCTTGATGTAGGTAGACTCTCCACCTTTCATCAGGACAACTGCATTTTCCCAAGTTACCATATTCATAGTAGCTTCAAAGAAGTCATTCTCTTGCTTCTCTGTTATTACTTCCCGATCAGAACACTCAGCCATATCAATCCTCCTACAATACTTATGATTGTGATATCCCATATGATTTCTTCCATATGTATTCTGCCTGAGTCTCTAATGTACCCCATCTTCTTCAATAGCTTCTTCATTACCAGCTCCCATTTGCTATACTGCTTGAATGACCATCTCTGCTAGGAGTGCCTCTGACTAACCACTTAGGGTCAATCCCATCCACTGTTCTCTCAGGGTGGTCAATTCTATCTTGTTTAAGCTTCTCAGCTCTCAGCTTACGAGTGATGTTCATCTTCTTAGCTCTGACTATTGGTCTACAACCAGGGCAGTACTGAGATGTTTTACTTGAGGACTCAAATGGACCTCCACACTCTTTACATTCCTTAGTAAACATTACTCTTGGTTTAGTGTGCATAGCCATTATTTAAGTCCTTCTAGTTCCTCAAGTAGTTTAGCCGCCTCTTTGTCAGTCTCAGCTAACATCTTGTAAATAGCTACTTCTTCCATCTGCTCTTTACGCTCTGCAAGTTGTTTCATAATAAACTCTTTACGCTCTGTAGCTTCTTTACGCTGGTTATGTTGTAGCATATCTACCTTACATACAACCCAAGCTTTAGCTTTGTTAAACTCTTTGATTGCCTTAGTCTCAAGTGAACGCTGAACAACCTCAATTACTTTTACAATATCCATTCCATTTCTCCCATCTACAATTACGAAGTCACCTTCTTCTACATTCTTAAGGCTCATCTTGTAGTTATACACTGATATCTCTGGCCCACTCTCATCACTTAAATCATAAATCACTCTTGCTATTGTCTCATATTGTCCGATATAGTTCTTGTTCTTGCTTGCCATTTCATCTCCTTCGATGTTTAAATATTTTCTTTTAATTTGCTTGTCTGTCATACCTGTTACTACAATAATATCATCTGCACACATAACCTGCAGTCCCACTGTAGCATTGTTTAAGTAACAAAAGTTGCCAACCATTCTGTCATACATAAATCTAAGGTCTTCTTTACCACCTACCAACCAACTGAACCTCATAAACATATCTTCTTGGTTCAGTAGTCTGTTAGGTATAGGATTACGAATTTTAGCTAGTTGGTGAGCCATACTATGGTTCATCATCTTCTGTTGTTGTCTTTTGGCATAGTCTTCATCATACACTCTCTGTGCTAGGTTTGGTCTAGTACCACCCAATCGCCATTCATCATATGTAGCCATCAGATTACCTCCTTGATAGCACTCGCAATCTCATCACAGAAATCCCACTCAAATTTATTGTCAAACTCCTCGTGTAGTTCTGTAGCAAGTTCGTTGATTTGGTCAAGTTTCTCTACAAAGGTATCATGTTCCAATACACTTGTAAGTGCTTCCTCTTGTTTAGCTTGTAAGTCCTCATATTTCTTAAGGGCTGCAAGGTTACCATCTACTGCTTGGTCATACATTTAATATCCTTTGTGGTCTTACACCCTTTGGAGATGTAATAGTTTAGTTGTATGAGTGTCATACATCTTCTCCTGCTCTGCGTAACTCACATCTCATCTTACTAATCACTGTATCACTACAATCATACTCTTTAGCAATGGATAGGTTGTTAGCTCCTGCAAGTATATCTTTACGAATATCAGTTTTCTCACCAGTTGTTAATCTCTTGCGTGTCTTACGAACAGGCTTAAGTTTCTCTTTGAGCTTCTTGTTCTCAGCTAGTAGTCTGTTGATTTCCAGTTGCATAGGATTAATGTACTCTCTATACTCTTCCATAAATACCTCAGGTGTAATAGAGAAGGTTCGTCTACCATCTGTTTCGTTAGGCTCACTCAGTGTAATACTAACAACATCAAATTGGTTGAATAGGTTTGTCTTATGTTCTACAACTGTAGGAATGTCAATATCTAATAAAGCTTCCATTACTTCTGCTCCTGTACTGAATATTTTATGTGGCTTGGTGCATTCTCGTTCATCTTCTCTGCCCACTGTTTCTGTGACATGTTTCTAACCTCAGGTGTAACCACTGGCTCTGTTTGGTGTGTTAAATCGTTTGTCTGTACTAATTGTGTCATTATGACCTCCTGTTATTCCCAGCTAAAGGTGGGATTATTTTAGTTACTATCTCTTATGAGAGGGAGTGTTGTGCTACCTGTATCCACAGTGCGTCTTCAATCTTATGTAGATTAGATAGAATGTTCTGAAACTCTACAAATGATAGGTCAGCCTCTAAGGGCTTAACCACTGTGTAGTATTTAGAGTTGATAATCTTCGTAATGTGAAGCTTATCTCCCTCAATCAGTATCTCTGTCTGCTTGGCTGAGTTCTCAACCTCTGATAAGAATGTAGTTGTCAGTGTAAGGTGCATTGTTTCTATCTCGCTTTCTTTTTTATTTATTATATCATATTATTTCTTAAATTAAGATTAATCTTTTATAGCCTTGTAACCATTCCCTCTATCCTTGTTAAAGGACTTCTTCAAGTTCTCCTTACCAACAACATTGAATAGTTTGCGTGAGAACTGTCTGTATGTCATATACTTCTGGTCAACCACTATTTCCTCATACACTTCCTTGGTGTCAACCCAATCGTCATGTTTAACTTCCTCCCACCACATCTCTATGCCCTCTACTGTCTTGTCCTTGTTCATGTCGATAATCTCCTGCAAGAACTCTGTAGCTGGGTAATTACGAGGGTTGAACTCGTCTGTAGATATGTCTAGTGTAGATAGGTAGTGCATCAGGTGCCGTGGGTTGAAGTTACTGCGTAGCCTACTCCAATATGATATATCTCCCTTACGACTAAATGAAGGCGATAAAGCAAAGTACCGTCGTTCACCATCTGTGGCTCTTACCGGCCTAGCAGAGTTTGATGTAACAATTAGCCTGATATAATTTGCAACCGAAAATGTGTCTATTCCCTTGCGTTCAATCTCGTGCTTGGCAGCTGTGATGAGTGACTTCAATCTACTATCCTCCCTGTGAGACCCACCAAAGACCAGCTCCTCGGCTACACCCAGTAATGTAGTCTCCAATACCCTGTTGAACCCTCCCATGAGTGTCTTCTCAGTCAAGTGGTTGTAACCGCCCGACTTAAATATCTCTCCCAACATCTCGTGGAATGTATCCTTACCAGTACCCTTACTCTCCCCAAATAACACTATAGCCACATCAGGTTTCTCAGATGGTTTCTGTACCATGTGTGCCATATACTTGATAAGGTAATCGTAGTACTCGCTGTTGTTCCTACAAATAACATGAAGTATATAATCCAGGTATTGTTCGTGTCCCGGTCCTTCCTCTGGCTCGATGAACCCGTTGAATAGGTTATACACGTTCTCGTTGAACTTGTTGGCTAGGTGTGGTGCAAACTCAACCTGTGGGTAAATCTCCACAAATTCCTCAAGCTTGTTCACCTTGGTATGTGGTGCAGAGCAGAACTTGATAAATGATTTGTCCTCAACTGTGTTTCTGTCAATGTCTGCATACATCACCTTGTTCCCTAAATACACTGCCCGGAAATCTGTTAATGGCCTCCAATTAATCTTCTTCGTAGTGGATGTATCGTGCTTGGCATCGTTGATGAGTCTTGAGATATAACCATCTGTAGAGTGTTTGTCACCGATCTGGTCAATCTCGTCCAGTATGGTTCGGATATGCTCAATCTCATCTGTATATGGTATCAATTCCTTTACTACAGCCCATGCCAAGTCGGAAGAGTTGTCAATACGCCACTTGCTGTGTTTGTGGTCCCATAGGTTTGTGTCTCCAGATTTGAGGTGGTCCATTAGTGGAGAACTGATAAACCGTTTGAGTGTGTTCTCACCCAAGTCCTTGGCTCGTGTCTTAACAGCCTCATATAATTCCTGGGGCATATCTACAATAGGTAGCTGGTTGTGTTCAAGGTATTGTGCAACACCGGGATCGTTGTAATCATAGAAACACCAATTATGCCCAGCTAGTAAGTCAAACTTATCCTTCTGCTTCTGTCTCTTGCTGGTTATGTTAAATGTGTTCTTGAAGAAACAGTGCCAACCTTTCCTTGTTTTGTGGGTATATGTCTTGTCTTTGTAGAAGTCCAATGGATGGTCCCTAGTGTCCAAGTCCAATACTACAATATCAGGGTAGTCTGCCAGGTATATAGCGAAGTTCTTCATTCCCTCTTCATACATTATTCTGTTTTCTGCCTTCATTCCACCGATTGGAATTTTTTTACCTTGTTCGTTTAGTCGTATCTTTATGGGTAGCACCTTCGTGAGTTTTAGCATGTTTGTGTCCTTTTTAATAATTTTGATAATATATTATAGCGAATTATTCTTAATCTTAGATTTATAAGAATAGATTATAATTCTTTAATTCTCTAATTCTCGTCGCCGGTACTCGGTACATATGTGTAGTATATATATATATTTTACCGAGTATAAGTATTAAGAATTAAAGAATTAAATAATATTATACTTAAGAAAGGTTTAAGAATAAAACTGAAACCTCCAGCTGATGTAGCTAATGTAGGTTCATATCCTTATAATAGACAACCATATCCTTTAATTGCTGTAAATTGACGTCTGGATTGTTTGAATGGAATTCCATGGCCCTAAGTGTGGGAGGTCTCTTTTCAACTCCTTGGCCCGCAATATTATAGGCTACTAATTGTAAGGAAGCCCACGAAATGTTTTGGCCAGTAATGTTAGTTAAATTTACAGCAATTCGCTTGGCTGCCCTAACATCTGAAATTCTGCCCGACTCTATTAATCCTTTGGCCCCTACACAGAGGCCTCCTAATTGAATATCTGTTAAAAGTTTCATTTGTATTCCCATCCTTTTTCTATTGCCACGATTTTATCAACCGCTGTATGTGTAGTTCCAATACTATTAAATTCCTTGCCGTCGATTAATTTCTGGGCTACCCAAACAAGCTCTGTAATTTCTGGTATGCCTCCGTCAGCATCCCCCGGAGTGGGATAGCAATCAACTGCTGAGGCCTTCGCTGAAGGATTGGCCCCGATTATTTTACAAATCCACTTCCATTTATGCCCGTGGGATTGGTTGTCGTGTCCATAGCATTTTCGGTGGATATGGTGGGCCAATTCGTGTAAAATTGTATCCCTAACATCATATTTCAGCGTCCCACCCAGGGACTGTGCGGGACTGCAATCAACCTCGTGGCTGAAAATGTTAATAAAATTTCTGCCATGCCTCTTACCATCTTTACTTCGATCGGGATAATATGTACCGAGGGAGCTATTCTTTTGGCCTAGCCTAAGATATAACTCAATGTCCCAACAGTCGTCCATAACCTCCTCACTAATTGTAGAGAGGTGTTCACTACCGGCTGGGTGGATATAATTTTCCCAACGCTCTAGGCCTGTTTGTAGAAGGCTCTGGGCCTCCTTTGTAGAGATATCGTGTTCCCTCCCAGGGACTGTGCGGGATGTCATTATTTCTTACCCCCTCTCTTTGGCTTAATCGGTGCCTCTTCGGCTGCTGGGACGATATTATCAAAAGGATATTTGGCTAAACGTTGGGCCTTAAGGTCCTCAATCATCTTGACGTGGTCCTCAAGTTTATCGGTCCCAATTAGGCCAAGTGTAGCTTTATCGGCAGTCTTAATTTCTTTGGTAATGGCACGCCATTGGCCCACTGCTACATCACAGTTGTGGTCGTAAGCTCCAGACTTTTTCTGGGTAAAATCAGTAAGTGGGTGGTACATCTCGTGGCGTGTACACCATTTGTTTAGAACTCCATCAATTTCCATATCTGGATTGGCTTTGGATTTTGGCTGGCTCCCGGCTAATTCTAATAGTGCTTCGGCAAGTGCCTCTGTGTGGTCGTGCTGGTCTAAAACTGCTTGTATCGCTAATTGTGTCTTGTTCATTATGAACTCCTATATTTTATATTACCCGGAGTCTCCGAGTAATTGATGATTTATTATATCTAAATATCGCTTAATTTCATCTTAATTAAATAAGCGATTTATTACCCGGAGGCTCCGGATAATTAATCTCTGGATTAAGTGGCTGTTCTTAATCTCTAAGTATATTATACGATAACATAGTTAACGATCGGTAAACTGGATCTTAAATTAATCTTAAATTAAACAGATGTCGTATATCGCTATAATATAATGAAAATAAATATCTAAATATCGCTTAAACTTCGCTTAAACGTATCATTCATTTTATTGATGATTTTAATCAATTTGATTTATGATTAGTGGGTATTCCCGTGTCAGGAGAGGCCGAAGGGTCAAGGGTTCAATCCACGGCTAGTAATTATAGCTATTAGACCTCCTGTACCTAAGCCAGTTTTAAGCGTTATATTTAATTAATATTAATTAAACCCTATTTAATCATTCCTCGAGTTTACTTGAGGAAGAATATTAATTAAACCCTATTTAATCATTCCTCGGCATTCCTCGAGTTACATAGCCAATCCATCGACCACATTAGTACTACGCTTGCCCTTCTTTTTCCCTTTGAAATCTCGCACGCGGTATAAAGCATAGTATCGAACTGCATCCATCGGGTTTGACCACTCATCATGTCTCGGTTTATCTTTCCAAACACCTCTTCCTGTATCCCATTCCTTAGTGTAGTTCTCAAAGCCTTTGATTACATAATCACACTTATCTACATCAATCCACAACAAAGGCATCATTTCTCTTGTAGCTTGGATACCAGGAAGTACTTCCATTAACGGCATCACTTTCTGCTTATTCATTCCCAGGTCTTTTAGTTGACCAGCTATAGACTTGGCAGCACCTAGCTCTCGTTTCTTTGCATCATGAGGTAAAACGAACCTTTCGTAATTGTAGCCACGGTCTCGCAGTACCTTCACGTAATGAGCCAGTCCTTCTCCTGAGTTGTGGTAGTGGTCTATCAGTCTTATCTGTACCTTACCACTGAACGTTATGTCAGCTTGCCAGAAACACAACTCTGTGGTATCGGACATACCGAGGTCAAACGACACAACCACTTTTAGTGCAGGATCGTACAGGTTAGGGATACATCTACCATTATCTTTTAGGGCTTTTATCAGTCTACCGTAATATGAGCCGTCACGTGCCTGGCTGAACGCACTCTCAGGATTGTAGGGATACTCGCGGTCGAACTCCTCTGCTAGTTCTTCTCGTTTGGCGCATGCCCAGTTACGTTGTGTTCTGGTGAGTGTTATGCTGAGGTCTCGTTCCACCATTTCCAGGTAGGATACATCCTCTGATGTTTCTCGCACATCTACAGGTATGTTACAGTCAGGGTCGTCTACCCAGGAGAGGAACAGTGGTGCGAAGTGCATGTCTGACAGTTCACCCACATGTGTTTCTGCAGTCTTCCACTTCTTTGCGAACATGTTGTCTCGTCCCTCGGCTGTGGACTCGATTATCACTGTGTTACCTGCTTTAATCGCTTGTAGTGAACCTGTGTTGGTTTCCTTTGCTTTCTCAGGATACTTGTTTGCAATCTTACCAAGCTCTGATATGTGTAGTCGTGTCAGTGTACCCGATCTAAACGAGGTTCTAACGAATATCTTTGAGCCATTATTGAACGTGGTTACTTTAGAGTTGTTAACGATTCTCTGAATACCTAGGAATGATTTCACATCTGGGTTTAGGTCGTCCCATGCGTATGTAACTCGTTCTAGGAGGTCTGTAGCTGCGTCTGCATCTTGTGCCATTAGTCCACAGTTCATGTTATCTAGGAATATAGCGTCGTCAAAGAATGAGATTAGCCACAGTGTAGAGATACCCTGCTGTCTAGACTTAAGGATAATCATACGTGGGTGTCGTAGACTCTGAGCATATGCCAGGTGCTGGGCTCTGTGTAGGTTGAATTTGAGTGGTGTACCAAACTTGTCTCTAATTGTGTAGATGTTGTTCATTCTCCATAATTTGCTTGTTAGGTACTTCAGTATGTAGTCTTCATCTGTAGCTGGGTCTTCTTTAAATAGTGG
>Ga0256844_10000861_pt1 | contig 11468 bp, 8 predicted proteins | sample MusselsmetaG_FD_189100 | JGI IMG/M metagenome (GOLD analysis project Ga0256844, IMG submission 189100) | Mussel associated microbial communities from hydrothermal vent at the East Pacific Rise, Pacific Ocean - Mussels | ecosystem: Host-associated > Mollusca > Shell > Unclassified ... | reverse complement strand
TCATATCATAGAAGTTTCGTCTGAGTATTCCTTATACAAAAAGGCACTAAACAGTGAGAAGAGGAAACCGGTTCCATAGACCATTAAATAGGATTCAGCAAGCATAATTACAAGGAAAAAGATTGGAAAAGCCTGGCGCATGGGAGTAAGTGCATCTCTTCGTTTAAATGCCATAACTAGCTGGCTGAAAAAGATACTTATTAAACTTATGAAACCAGCAATACCAAATTGTGAAATAATTAAAAGGTATTGGTTATGAGGATTGTCTGTGTTGGGTAGAGCGGGCGAATGGATTTGATTGATTTTTGCATATTCAGCAGGAAAATCACCAGTACCTGTGCCCATGAGCCAGTTTTCTTTTATGAGAAGGAAGGTGTTTTTATAGAACCAGACCCGTAATCCGACTGAAGTAATCTCACAGGATGCATGATTTTTTGTTTCTGTGATCGCTAGATCTATTCGGCTTTTAAAAGTCGCAGAGCATTGATACGTTGCTGTTATTAAAAGTGGCAGGAGAATAAGGCCTAATAAAAGTTTTACCTTTGAGAGCCTATAAAAATATTGGAAAAGGATAACTGCCAGGAGAATAAAAAAGGCTATCTGTCCAGTTCTACCTACAGTTATAAACATATTGCAGGAGAGAAAGAGGAGTAGTGCAGTCTGTGCTATTTGAGAAACAGGTTTGTTGCTGGTAAAGAGTAGGTTCTGTAAAATGATGTAGCAGGCAAGTGCCAACATGGGATTATACATCACATGCGTTGTGCCAAGGGTGGTGAAGATTGAAGCAGGGGGGAGATGTAATAGTCCTATCCAAACTAGGTATGCCTTACAAGCTTTGATGGAAATGGCTGCCACAAAGGCAAGCATGTAATGTCTGGTATGTTCTTTTTTGGCGATGGTTAGGAAAACAGGAAAAAGGAGTAATTTCCATTGTTTTTGTAAAATTTCGAGTCCAAAGTGTAAGTCTTCAGTCCAAAGGAGTCCTACAATATGCAGAAGGATATACATAAGGGTTGCAATTGCAACAGGATTGTGGAAAATCTCCTTAAATTTGAGATCCATTTTTCCGGATATCAGCCAAGTGACAACAAGAAGAATTGCAAGGATAGACCCTGCTGATGTTGAAAGAGGCAGTGCAAAAGCGAAAAGAACAAGGAGCGGTGATGCTGCGATCATCGCTTTTTGTGAAAGTGAAGTCATGATTAACTACTTATATCTTTGCGAGAATTAAAAGAAAGTGAATAAAGGGCATGTTAGTCCTGGTACTGCATGTTATAGAGAGTTTCATACTCACCATTGAGACTAAGCAGATCATTATGGGTTCCTTCTTCTACAATCCTTCCGTTTTTAACAACAATAATCCTGTCTGCATTTTTGATTGTGGACAGGCGGTGGGCAATAACAAAGGTGGTACGATCTTTCATAAGGTTTTCAAGTGCTTTTTGTACTTCTCTTTCAGATTCTGTGTCCAGCGCTGATGTAGCTTCATCAAGTACGAGAATAGGTGCGTTTTTGAGGATAGCCCGTGCTATTGAGAGTCGCTGTCTTTCTCCACCTGAAAGTCTAATTCCAGATTCTCCTATAACAGTATCAAAACCTTCTGGCAGTGCTTCAATAAATTTCAAGGCATGGGCAGCATCTGCAGCCATCCTAATCTCTTCTTCTGATTTGTTTTGATCGCCGTAGGCAATGTTCTCACGAATAGTATCGTTAAATAAAATAGTCTGCTGAGTAACAATGGAAATCTGACCACGTAATGATTTGAGCGTGGTATCACGAATGTCAACACCGTCGATGAGAAGAGATCCCTGTTCAATATCAAAAAATCTGGGAATAAGGTTGGCAAGGGTTGATTTACCAGAACCACTAGGCCCTACTATGGCCAGAATTTCACCTGATGGTACTGTTAGATTAATATTTTTAAGTACAGGGTTTTTACCGTCATAACTAAAATGTAAATTCTCAAGTTTTATATAATTCTGAAAAAGTGGAAGATCTGTTGCACCGGGTTTGGAAACAATTTCCGGCTTTTGATCAAGCAAACCAAAAACTCTGACAGCAGCAGCCAACCCCTGTTGAACTGTCGAATTTATTTTGCTGACGGCTTTGATCGGCTCATAGATCATAATTAAGGCAGTGAGGAAAGCAAAAAAAGTACCAGGTGTTGAGTTGCCGGCTATAACTTCTTTGCCACCAAACCAGATGATTAGGGCCATGCCAATGCCACCAATTACTTCCATCAGTGGATGTTGGATCCGGCGGTATTTGGCATCCTCCATAATCGTCCTAAAAAGCTTCCCAACCTGAGCTGAAAAACGGTTGGATTCATATTTTTCCATGGTAAACGCCTTTACCACAGGAGCTCCGGTGATGGATTCGTGCATGATGTTAGAGACTTCAGCAGTTTCTTCCTGCATTCTGGTACTGATTCGGCGAAAAGCTCCGCCGAATTTAACGATGGGGATTGCGGCTGCAGGAAGGAAAATAAGGGAAAGCATGGCCAGCTTCCAGTTCATGGAAAAAATGACAACAAGGAGAATAATAACCTGCAAAAGATCACGTAACAGGCCAACAACCACAGTGGAGATTGCACCTTGCATGAGGTTGATATCAGAAATAACCCTGGAAATGAGCTCACCAGTGGGCGTTTTATGAAAAAAGGAAAGTGACTGCAAATGAATATGTTCAAATACTTGGACACGCATATCACGGATCACGGTTTGGCCGATTTTTTCCAGAAGATAGAAATTAAGTCCATAGAAGAATCCTTTGACCGCAAAGAGGGCAACAAGCGCAAAGGGGAGAACCGCCAGGAAATAGGAACTTTTTTCAAAAAATATTTTATCCAGTAAGGGTTTAACCATATATGCCTGAGCACCACTCAATGCTGCAACAACGAGTGCTGCAAACATAGCGATCATGAACTGGTATCTATAAGGGAGGATGAGCGTGTAGAGGCGGCTGAAAATTATCTTATTCGACATATATATTTATTATTAACCCCTGTTAAGGGTATTGGAAAAGACTAAGGCTATATTTAAAAAATAATCTGCAAAGCAGTCATGAAAATTTAGTATTAAAGAATGCATAATACTCTTATTCAGGAGAAGAAATAAAGATGTTTTTTTTGTGTTTTAAGGTGGAAAAGTTTGCTCTGCAATGATTTGATTATTATTTCAAATCCGCTGGGTCATCAATACTATGAGAATCGTAATCTGTTACAGTTATCTGTATCTTGTAACCACCTTCAATTACACGTAACTGTTCAAGTTTTTCAGCATGTTCAAGGCTAGAGTCGGGGAGCGTAGTAAATTTCTGGAGAAAAGAATTTGAATAGGCGTAGATTCCAATATGTTTATAGTATAAAATATTTTGGGTGTTATCTCTGTTAAAGGGAATTTTTGCTCTTGAAAAGTAGATGGCAAAATTGTCTTTATCAAAGATTACTTTTACATTATTCGGATCGTTGATTTCATCATCATTTTTCATGCCATAGGCAAGTGTTCCCATTGTAAGGCCAGGATGTTTCAAAAAAGCCTGAACCAGATCGTTGAGACATTCTGGCTGTAAAAAGGGTTGGTCTCCCTGTATATTGACAACAACATCATCTTCTGTAAGTTTTAAAGTTCTTGCTGCTTCAGCCACTCTGTCGGTTCCTGAACTGCATTTTTCTGAGGTCATTATGATATTACCATCAATTGCATCAATTGAGGCGCGAATGGCGTCGCTATCAGTTGCGACATAGACGGTATCAATGAGACTACTTTTCTGGACTTGCTCATACACTCGTTGAATCATGGTTGTTCCCTGAATATCGGCCAGTGCCTTTCCGGGAAATCTTTTGGATTCAAAACGTGAAGGAATAATTGCTGTAACTTTCATATATATTGATTGTTGTGGGTGATTATTTTTTGTATATTATGATTTCACAGCAAATCTACAATATGTTGACAGGTTTTTCTACTGCCACCTTGCTTTAATTGAATATAGCTGTTCGCTTTTTGCTGAATGAGGTTCTTGTCCGGAGGGCTTTTCAGTATTGAAACAAGTAATTGGAGTACTTCTTCCTTGGAATTGCCTTTTTTTACCAAACCGTCCAGGAACACTTCATCTCCTGTCCATAGGAAATTCGACACAGAAGGGCCTGTAACCGGAATTACACCATTCATAAATGCTTCAATAAAGTTTTGTCCGCCAAGAGGAGCTAAGCTCCCACCAACAAAGGCTGCATCGGATCTTTGATATGCGTTGATCATTTCTCCAAACACATCCCAGATAAGTACAGACTGAGAGTTGTTATTTTGAGAAGCTGTTTTGATGGAATAGCTAATATTCTGTCCCGATAGGAGTTTTACCCAGTCTGGTACACGATGTAAATGGCGAGGAAAGAGATCTATATGCAGGTCCGGAAAGGTTTCCAGAAGCTTAATTATAATATAAAGAACCTCACTTTCTTCTTCTTTTCTAATTGATGCTAAAATTAATGATTTGTTTTTGGTTGCTGTTCTTTCTACGATGGTACATTTTTCAATTTGATCAAATTTTATATTTTCAACAAGGTAGGTTTTTTTTTGTTGAAAAAGCGCTTGAAGCCTGGCTTTGTTGTCTTTAGAAGTCGCTAGGATTACGTCGGGTTTGAGTCTTCTCCAGAGAAAGGCTACTTTATTATAGCCCTTGAAACTTTTTTCTGTCATTCTTCCGTTTACAATAATAATTTGTTTTTTTTGTCTTTTCATCTCAGCCATAAGTGCCGGCCATATTTCAAGTTCAATAAGTACCAAGAGTTTTGGATCGGCAATTTTAATAGCTTTTTTTACCAATACCGGATTATCAAAAACCATGTATGCAATGCTTACATGATGTTGTTGTTCTGCAAGGTTCTTTTTTAATATTTCCCTTCCCTGGGAGGTATTGCAAGTGACAAGGATATCTAATTCTTGATCCCCTTCAAAACTTTTCAAGATCTGTATTGCGATATATGCTTCGCCAACTGATGCTGCATGCATCCAAAGGTCTACTTTTGAAAAGCTGATTTCCTGCAAGATACGTTCTGCGACACCCTCTTTCAATCTTGGCAAGCGTTTGAGGATCGGGGTTATGCAGAACCAGAGGAGTTTGTAAACAGAGAACAGAAGACTTGTGGGTAAGGTCGATTTCATTGAGAATCGGCTATAAATATTCTTTAATTTTGGAGAGCAGGGAGGGATAGCTGATTTCAAGCATTCGGGCTGCCATACTTTTATTACCTTTACTTGCTTCTAAAGCTCCGCTGATCAATTTTTTTTCAATGACTTTTTTTGCCTGTTTCAGGGAGTAGGTTCCAAGCATATTATGAATTGTGTCATCGGAGGAGGTTTTTGTATGAGAACCACTCAAATCGGCAGGTTGGATTTGATTTGTTTCTGCTACAATTGCTGCACGTTCCAGGCAATTTTTTAATTCTCGTACGTTTCCCTTCCACTCCTGACTAAGCAGAATTCCCATTGCATCAGATGAAACATATTCAATGGCAAGGTGCATTTTTTTGTTAAGTATTGTTAGAAAATGACTACAGAGGCGCGGTATGTCTTCTTTTCGTTCCCGCAAGGCCGGCAGCTTTAAGGTCATTACATTCAGACGATAGAAAAGATCCTCACGGAAAAGCCCACTTTCAACTTCTTTTTCCATGTCTTTTGCAGTGGCTGTGATGACACGAGCATTAATTTTCTTAGTTTTAACACTACCAACAGGACGTATTTCCTGTTCTTGCAGAACTCTTAAGAGTTTCACCTGCAGGCCCAGAGGTAATTCTCCAATTTCATCAAGAAAAAGAGTTCCTCCGTTTGCCTCTTCGAACAATCCCTTGTGGTCCTTGTCAGCCCCGGTAAATGCACCTTTAGTGTATCCAAAGAATTCGCTTTCAAGAAGGTTTTCAGGGATGGAACCACAATTGATTGCAATAAATGGATTATCTCGCCGGTCAGAGTTTCGATGAATTCCTTTGGCAATTAGCTCTTTTCCTGTTCCTGATTCACCCGTGATAAGGACAGTTGTGTCATATTTGGCCACTTTTTCAGTGAGTTGCAACAAGGAACACATTTTCGGTGATTTACCAATTATATCTTCAAAGTTATCTGTTCCCTGAAGTTCTTGAACTCTTGCTTTTAACCTTGTATTTTCTTCGCATAATTCGAGGTGGTCAAAGGCTTTTTTCAGAACCAGAAGTACCTCAGTCGTCTTGAAAGGTTTTGTGATAAAGTCGTAAGCTCCACTTTTCATGGCTTTAACGGCATCATCTATTGTTGCATAGGCTGACATCATAATAATTATGGGCTGGGGAATAATCCCGTCGAGTTCTTCTAAAAACTGTAAGCCATCCATTTTAGGCATCTTTAAGTCACAGAGTATACAGGGAAAAGGTGTTCGTTGATGGATAGCAAGCCCCTGTTCCCCATTTTCTGCCATGGTGACCTTGTACCCAGCTTTATTGAGAACAACAGAGAGCATGTGCCTCATATTCTCTTCATCGTCAATTATAAGAAGACGTTTTTCATTACTGTCTGTCATACTATGGACCCTGGCTGAGATGATTGACTGTCAATGCTTGTGAGTGGAAGTGTGATTGTGACTTTTGTTCCTTTATTGTCAGCGGCTGAAATAGTAATTTGTCCGCCTGATTTTTTTATTAGATTATGGACTACGGCGAGCCCCAGGCCGGTTCCTTTGCCCACTTCTTTAGTTGTGAAAAATGGGTCAAAGATGACGTCCTGATGATCTGGATGTATTCCGGTACCATTGTCTGTAAGAGTGACAATGATATATTTATTGTCTGTATTGTTTTCAGTTGTCAATGAAATAGAACCCTTTTCAAGGGTATCAGACTCTTCTATGGCATCAATGGAATTTAGCATACAGTTTAAAAAAACCTGGCGTAAGCCGTCGCAGTCTATTGTTATCTCACTTTCTGTTGCGTTTAGCTCTGTGGAGTAATTAATGGGGATCTTTGTTTTCCTGACACGAATGGATGAAATCAGATCTTTTAGAAGGGGATGCAGATCGATTCTTTCAACCGATGACGCAATGGGTGATCTTGAGAGGTCAAGAAGATTTCTGATGAGACTGTTGATGCGGTGGAGTTCTTGAATTGCTCGTTCGCTGAAAGATTTTCTGTCTTCATTACTTAAGGAAGCGTCTGTTAATAGGTCGATATAGCCCTGGATTATCCCTAAAGGGTTGCCTATTTCATGTGCTAGTCCTGCGGATAGCCGGCCAATTGATGCCAGTTTCTCGGCGCGGATCATTTCATCACGGTTTCGTTGAAGTTCTTCATTTGCCTGCTTAAGCGATTTAACGGTTGAACGAAGTTCCTGTTTGTCACCATCAATTCTCGTAACCAGACGGTTCAGACTAAGAGAGAGTTGTGTGAATTCTCCTAATCCTTCTCCTTGAAAGAAACTGCTGTCATCAAAATCTGTACGTGAGTCGGCAAGGGTTGAAAGTCTTTTAATAGGTTTGACGACTAGTTGTACCAGCCGAGTAAAACCAATGGTCGTAAAAACAAGTAAATTGATTACAAGATAGGCAAAAAATATCTTTTGGGCTTTGCGAATTGAATATGAGACATTCTCAAGAGAACGGATAATTGCAATGGATCCATGATGGGTACTTCCAGGTGTGAGAGGAATGGCCATTAGCAGATATTGTTTTGTCAGAAAGAAACCATTCCAGCTAATCCCGGAGTAGGAGGTAGTTGTTTTCCCTTTTATTGATGCTTCCTGTAATAGTGGTGTAAGATTTTGGTCTGAAGCGCAGCTTCCATGGGGGCGAGAGATTGTGGAACTTTTGTCCTGCCACTGTAAACAGAGGATGCCGCTTTCCTGAAAATAGTTGCCAAGTGTTTTTGAAAAGAGTTTGACATCTGTCGCTCTGCTGTCAGCCGCAAGGGAGGCAGCGGCAATGTGCAGGAGTTTTTCACTGACTACAGTCTCCTGTTGGATTCCATTTCGCTGCCAGAGCATCAGTACCACAAAACCAAACAGAAACATGCTGATAAAGAGTAAGATAAAGAGGGTTAGCCCAAGTTGAACTTTCAAAGTATGCATGTCAGAGACTGTATTCCTGGGAAAGAGAATCGGATAGATTCAATTGTGTCATAATTATCTGTGTATGATTTTTCTTAGGTGTATAAGATAATAGCAGAAAACGGCAGGAATAAAAAGGTGGAAGAGTTTTGTACTGGAGGTACTTTTTTCACTTTAATCATCCGATTGTTTTTCTTTTATTTGTAATCGTACATGATCTTTTCCTGAAAAATAGTTGAGCCAGGAGGAAGTTTGGTTTAATGACCAGTCTTTTGGTGGGATTGATTTCAGTTTGTGTATTTTTCTGCAATCCGGTTCAGGTCCACGGTGATAGCTCCGTACCCAGAAACAGATCTTTTCTTTTGGGTAGACTTCGCAATAGCCATCAATGGAACCACCACATGGTCCGTTGACCATTCGTTTAGGACATCCGGATTGCGGGCAGAGATAGGAGGATTCTGCTAAAGTACAATCCCCGCACATCCTGCAATGGAAAAGAAATTTTTTAATAAGGTGTTCAGCAAATGTATATAGCTTTTTGGCGTATTTGTTTGTCTGTACTCGCAAACTAAAATTACTAAAAAGAGGAAATAACATTCCTTTCTCAGCAAAGAGCTGTTTATGTATGAAATTGTTTGCTCTATAACGAATAGGCAGGTTTCGTTGTTTTTGTTTCTTCGCACAGTTATTATATAAATACCAGGTAGATGGTTCAGGGAAATGAACTTCTTCTGCCTGATCTGTGTCCGTAAAGCTTTCTGCCTGATCAAGAAGAAATGAGATTGACTCAAATGTAAGTTTGTTCCCTCCCAGGTGGATTCCTGCATACCCAACTTTTCTTACTGCAGCTATCATTTTAGCCGCACGTAAAAGCCTTGCTTCTTCACCCTTGTCGCTGCTTTTTGCTTCCCTCTCCATCTGTTGCAAGAGTGCATTCGGTAAAATGACGCCTGGGACGCGACCCTGGTTCATAATACGAGCAACCGCAAGAGTAGGTACAAAGATATTGGCCATGATTGGAATAAAGAGTTTTTGGTCACTGGCGAAACGTATAAGTTCCTCGTACTTGAGCATATCAAAGCCAAGTTGGCTTATGACAAATTGTGCACCACATTGGATTTTTGTCAGAAGTTTCACATACTGCCAAACTTGTTCTGATTCGCGAGTTTTAAAAGGTGAAACAACACAACCAGCAAAGAAGTCTATGGTAGGAAGTGCCATTGCCTGTCCGGGCCTCCCTTTTTTTACTGTAAAATCGTGCCGTAATCGTGAAATAAGAGTCAGTAATTGAGTGGAGTCAAGATCAAAAACAGGCATAGCCTGACCTTGGAATCCATGTCTAGGGTAATCGCCTCCAAGGACCAGGATATTCATAAGATCATGACGATGGCTCTCAAACAACTGGCTTTCCGCCATATTCCGGTTTTTGTCTTTTAGTGAGAAGTGAAGAAGGGGAGATATCCCCATTGTTTGCAGATCTAGTCCCAGTGAGGTAGGTGAGAGTGCCGGATGGCCCCCCGGATTGTCTGTGATGGAAAAGGCCTTAATTCTACCATCATTTTTTGCAAGGTCTGCAAGTTGCAAAATATTTTCGAGCCGTTTGCCTCCGGAACCCCGGCCGGGAACGAGTTCATAAGTAACAGTGAATTCACGGGAGTTCGTGATTGATTCGCGGAAAACGTTGGATGCTGTTTGATGCATAACTGAAAATCTCATTTTTTACTTGCGATGAATGGAACTCAATGACTACATAGTATACATGAATAATGAAATTGATACCCAAAATATGGCAATTATTGAGACTCTTTTGCATGAGAGTGGCAAAGTAAGTGTTGGCTCAGAGCTGATGATAAGTAGACTTACAGGAGATGGCTCGAGTAGAAAGTTTTGGCGAATTATGCAAGCTGGCAGAAGGGTTTGCCTAGCTGTGGCACCGCCTGTTGTCGATGAATTGAATTTGTCTGAAGCAAAATCTGCAAGAGCAATAGGCTTACATTTATTACAGCATGGGGTGGGAGTTCCAAAGCAGTATGGCTGGGATGAAGAGTCCGGGGTTATTTTGTTTGAAGACCTGGGTGATAAAAAACTCCATGAGTATGTTTTGGAACATCAGGGATCTGATGACTGCCTCGATACCATCCGTCCATATTATCTGCAGGTAGTTAAGGGCTTGGCAACTATGCAGGTGAAAGGGGTAAAAGACTTTGACAATAAATGGTGCTGGGATACACCATTGTACGATATTCGCACCATGCTTGAACGTGAATCCGGTTATTTTCTTCGTGCATTCTGGCAGGATTATCTAGGCGAGAAAGAACCTTCTGGTTTGCAGGAAGAGTTTGAGTCCTTGGCCAGGCAAACTGCCCTTATATCCAATAATTATTTTTTGCATAGAGATTTTCAATCTAGAAACATTATGCTTCACAACGATCAACCCTGTTTTATCGATTTCCAGGGTGGTCGTTTGGGCCCCCTTGGATATGACTTGGCATCTTTGTTGATTGATCCCTATGTTGCACTTCCTTCGGATTTTCAGGAAGAGTTGGTTGAAAAGTATCTTGATCAGTTGGAAATCTTAATTCCTGTCGATCGTATGAGATTTGTTGAAGAGTATCTCCTTCTGGCTCTACAGCGAAATCTTCAGATTATAGGCGCCTTTGCTTTTCTTACCAGGCAAAGAAAAAAACAGTTTTTTGAGCAATATTTGCAACCTGCACTAATATCTTTGAATACTCTTTTAGAATGTGAACTTTTTTCGGATATGATTGTTTTACGTGAGACAGGGGCTGTTGCGGAAAAGTTATTGGCTAAGTGAAAAAAGAAAAGGATTCAGGGGTGCATACCCTGAAGCCTTCTCATATATGGTACACCCAGCCCGATTCGAACGGGCGACACCCAGGTTCGAAGCCTGGTGCTCTATCCAGCTGAGCTATGGGTGCATCTTTGTAACTTGCCAAAGACACTGCATCCTTTACAAGCCCAACTAATCACATAGGTAAGCTATTATGGATAGTTGGGGCTTGTAAACCTACAATACTTGAGACAACTTATAACTTAGTAAAACTGTAGAAAAATAATCTACTCCTTTTGACTTGTCAATTGATATTGAATTGACTACAAATCTAACCCTTACAGGTAATCCGAATAGTATCAGCTTTTTCGGCAATTCCTTTTTTCAAAACTTCATGGTTGTATGCCGCAATAACATCTCGGCGTTTCAGCATCCCTACTACCCATTTGTTCTCAAGATCTTCAACAACGGGGATTTCTTCAATTCCCTTTACATCAAAGAGTTCCATGGCAGTATATAATGAATTGTTAGGTGTCAGCATGATAACATCTCTACTGCATATTCCGCCTACCAGATAACAGACTCGTTCTTCCTCAGCCCTGTGTAAAATGTTTTTT
>Ga0256844_10000860_pt1 | contig 11473 bp, 9 predicted proteins | sample MusselsmetaG_FD_189100 | JGI IMG/M metagenome (GOLD analysis project Ga0256844, IMG submission 189100) | Mussel associated microbial communities from hydrothermal vent at the East Pacific Rise, Pacific Ocean - Mussels | ecosystem: Host-associated > Mollusca > Shell > Unclassified ... | reverse complement strand
TACATCTATTTCTGGTACACTTGCTGTATCACAAGTAATACCTAAGTTAGCTCTATTATAATTATTAAGAAGTGTTTGATCTACAATACTTGCGTTTATGCATAGCCAATTCTCTAAAATACTTGCGTAAACATTTCTATAATCTGTTGTGAATTGTAGGTTACCATTTTCATCTAAGTTATTTAAATCAGGATGATTACCTACAAAACCATTTCCATTTAAACCTTCACCAAATAATAACATAGTCGAAGCAGCACCATGATCTGTTCCGTTAGAAGCATTTTCTTGAGCACGTCTACCAAACTCAGAAATTGTCATGGTTAGTACATCTTGTGCTACGCCACCATCAGCTAAATCAGTATAAAAATTTGAAATAGCTTCTGTTAACTTAGTCATTAATTCTTGATGTTTTGCAGGTTGATTTGCATGTGTATCAAATCCATCAAGTGTAACCATATAAACTTTAGTACCTAAAAAACCTTTAATTAATCTTGCAACAATAGAAAATTGTTTTGCTATATCATTTGGTGCATAAGTAACTGAGTTACTTGTAGAAGTATAGGCTGCATTAATAACACTAGCATAGTTATATGTTGAGTTTGAAACACCACGCATAAATCCTAGTTGTACTCCATAATCACAACTTGGTAAATTTTCCATGTCATAGGCAGTTCCATTTTCGGCAATTTGTGCTAATTGATCTGGGTTTGCTACTGAAAAAGCATAACCATTTTCTTCACCGTTAAAGAGTAGGTTACTTAAACTTCCAATTTGAATTGCAGGAGGAACAACTGGAGGATTAAGGTTATAATCTGGGTATATATCTTCATAAAATCTACCAAAAATACCAGTTTGTAAAGGGCTTCCATTATCTGCTGCCGATGACCATAAATCAGCCGAACTAAAATGTGATAAATTTTGATCTGGATATCCAACACCATGTACAATTTTCATTTTACCTGTATTCCAAAGTGGTTGTAATGAATTCATATAGTTAGGCATTCTAAAATCACTTGAAAGGGCAAAAGAATTGGCATCGTTAATTTTTAGAGTTGGTCTTAAACTAGCATAAGTGCTATAATCATATTTTGGTATAACTGTATTTAAGCCATCATTACCACCTTTTAATCTTACAATTACAAGGACTCTATCACTATCCGACATGCTCAATGCTGCACTTAAAGCTGTTTGTTCACTTGCGTAAATGGGTAAATTACCAGCAACTAAAGATCCTGTTCCTGCTAAGCCAAGAGCTTGTAAAAATGAACGTCTATTCCAAGCAGTATGTTCGTTATCGTGTTTTTTATTATTTGATTTCATGCTTGTTTATTTTAGTTGAAATTCTGGTTGTTTACTTATGTGTAATAATAACATTAATACTTGGTATGGAATTGAATCCCATTGTAAGTTCCATAAGTGATTATCGTAATAATTCTGAGGCACTTCATCTTTAAGTACATCTGTTGCAATAGTGTAATCAGCTGGAGTTTGTAATCCATTAGGTAAAAAATGGTCAACAATTATTTGAGTAATTATTGCAGGGTCAGTTTCTGCTGATCCACAAAGATTAATGGCAAAAGTTCGTAGTTCTTCAGGAGTACTATCTCCTAAATCCCATAAATACCATGTAAATAATTGCCAACGACCAATTAAAGTACTTGAATTAATCCAATCATGATTACCTTGCCATCCAGAAACATCTAATGGTCCAAATAATTCCTGTCCAATTTGGCTATTATACCAAACTATATTTAATAAAAAATCATTTGATATAGGAAACTCTGTTTCGTTAATATAACACATAAAAGAATCATAAGGACTTTTTATAATTGTTCCAATAGTAGTGTCATCAAAGAAATGTTCACTTTTAAAAAGTTGTTTATAAACAGGTGTTAATTCAAAGTTATTAGTAATAAAAGTATTTGCTAACTCAGTTATTATAACAGAATCTACATCAGGAGAGACAAAGTATTTATAAATTTTAGTACAAATATAAGTGGCTATTTCATTAGCTCTTTCTTGAAAAAGAATATCTATTAAATCGTTATAATTCCAATTTCCAGTTTGCCCAAAAATTGTTTTACTTCCGTTATCAAAATCATTACTATTAAATGTTATAGGTGCACAAAATTCTGTATAACCAGTGTAACCAGTTAAAGCTTTTGCTGTTTCTACAATATCACTTTGAGTATAATTATTATTTACACCTAAAGTAAAAAGTTCAAATAATTCTCTTGCATAATTTTCATTAGGTTCGGTCGCAGTGTTTTCATATCCGTTTAAAAAAATAATCATTGCAGGTGTTATACCAATAGCTCTTACAAATTCTTTAAAATTACCAAAGCTAAATTGCTGAATTGTTTGATAGTAATTAAACATCCATGAAGGACACCAATAATCTTCTAACCTTGTTACAAAGTGATTTGACCAAAATAGAGTAAATCTACCTCTTAGGGAATTTGTAAGCATATCATTTTCCCAGCTTAAAAATAATTCTTGTTGTTGAACTGGAATTTCATTTTCTGGATCTGCATAATCACTATATACCATGTTTTGCCATGTTGGAGGCGTTAATGAACCTTGAGCAATAGTATTATTTATTATATTTTCAACAAAATTGGAAGGAGTTTGTGATAATGCTTGTGTAATTTCTATTTGTTTTGCTCCATAACCTAACCTTCTATAAAAATGTTGTATTCTCTTTTTATTCCAAGGTTTTATTGTTGTTGGACTATAAATTGATAAAGTGCTAGAATTACATAACATATTATAGGTTAGTTTATAAATTGGTTTACTAAGTTTGTACTAATAATAAACCAAAAGTTAGTTAATATTTTTAAGTGTATATTATAATAACCTATTTTTAGGATATTTATTTTATAAAATATTAGTTTTTATACAAATTTAATTAAATCATAAAAAAACTCTCTTTAAATATTTATTAAAGAGAGTTTTTTAATAGTAATTCCTTAATCTATAGTTTATTGCTTATTTATAATAATTTTTTCACTAATAGTTTCTCCATTAATTAGCATTGCTTTAATTATTAAGATAGTCCCATTATTTAAAGTGTTTTTTTGTAAAGTAGCCAGTGTATTATTAGGATTAATAGATATTAATTTTTGTCCTAATAAATTATATAATTCAACTTTTTTAATTGTTGTGTTAGATTGTAAATTAATTACTTGAAGGTTTTGAGAAATATTTAATGTATTTTTTACATCGTTAATATTATTAGTGTTCAATAAATTTCTATTAAAAACTAATTCAAACCTATCATTAATATCTCCAGTTTGATTTGTATTAAAAGAATAATCTGCTATTTTTAAATCATTTAAAGTATTTAGCAGGTTATCTTTAAGATAAACATTAACATTTTCTAAATCGCCTTCTAAACGATCTATTGTAAAATTGAAATTCCCTGTTTCAAGAATAGAAACTCCTAAATGGATTGTAATTTCGTTTGTTATTAGTGGTAATGCTTGTATAGCTAATTTCTTGTTATTTAATAGTGAATAGAAATCATTGTTACCACCATTAAACATGCGTTTACCATCATAAGTTCTATCATAACCAGTTGTTGCATCATTAAAAAAGCCAACTAATATTTGTCTAAACAAGCCATTTTCATTGGTCATATTTAACCAAATTCTATTTTTCTGAATTGTTTGTGGGTTATTATTTTTTAAAAAATTATTATTGTTTGTATTAACTTTCATTGAGTTTGTAAACGTTACATTACCAGCAGATGTAATATCGGCATAAAACCCTTGACAAGAGCCAATTAATTTATCACTCGGAACAGTAGCTCCAGAAGCACTTGCAGCATAACCTGCAGTAGTAAATGTAGCAAAATCATCATTAGTAAAGTTATACGCATCTGTATCTGTACCTGGAGTTCCTGCAGCTATTGGTGTGTGATGTGTCCAAAAATATAGAGTACCTACATTTGAATTATCATTAATAAATTTTTCACCATCTATAGAGCAAGTATAAGGATTACCAATTAAATTAGAATTATCAAAATTATCTGTTGGATTAGCGTCTAAACTTACAGGTATAGATATATCTCCATTACTAATTTTTGTACCAATAAAAATAACTTTTTGTTTTAAGCCAGTGGCAATATTTGCACTATCAAAAGGGAAGTCTGCTCCTGCACCCATTGCAATATATCCTTTTGCAGGTGTCATTGTTCCACTTGCAACACTCCAATCATCATTATTATCATCGTAAGTATTATTATTGGCATCATCAAAATTTGCTGCAATGAATTTGTATATATGATTTGCAGGGCTATAATCTACAGAATTTGTACTAGACCCAGCAACAAGTAATGAATTGGTATTAAACACGTTGTTAATGTCAGCACTTTCTAATGGAGAAGACCAATAGGTATAATCATATTCTGTATAAGAGGTTGTTCTTTTTTCTACTTTATATACACCAGTTCCTGTTACTAAGCCGTCGTTAATTTGGATTAAGGCTCCTTTGGGTTTGATTCTTATAGTTCCATTATTAATAATATCATTACCAATTTCCATGTATTTTCCATTGGTAATATTAACTGTTTTATTATTTTTAATTTCACAAGCACATGCGGTTACACTAGCAGTAGACCCAGATACAGACATGTTATAACTATAATCAAAATAGGCTTTGGTTGTTGCTGTAGGAACTCCATTAGACCAAGTTTTACTTGGATTGTCCCAAACAGTATATTCTATATAATCTCCTTTTAAGATAGCATCATCAATTACCCAAATTTCATCTACATGATTAGTATTAATTTTTAATTTGATTGTTAAATTTTTCGTTGCTGGTAAATCTGTTATTTTTATAGTTGAGTATCCTTCTGCGGTAACATCTCCATCTGTAGTTGGTCTAAATTCTGTTGGCATATTATCTCCATCATAAGCTACTAAAGCAGTACCTGTTCCACTGATAAATGACCATCTATTATTTCCAGCTGTTTTACCTGAAATTAAAATTTCTTTAGAATAGGTACCATTTCTAATTTTTAGAGATACTTGGTCTCTTTTATCGCAGCCATTGGCACTCGTCTTTGAAAAAGAAGCTAAACGTATAGAAAATTCAATATTATGATATTTTGAAGTGTCAATTGGATCAAAAGTGATAGTTCCGTTAGCATCATTAATTTGTCTTCCTTGAGAACCACTTACAAACATATCATCATTAGGAAATAATCCTTGACCAGATGAAGCAGTAGTATTAGTTTCTGAGTAAGTCATAACTGGGCTGGCAGGGCTTGATTCAAAATCTTGTTGAGCAATAATAAAGTTTGTAACTACATTACAAGCTGGTGCTTGTGCATAAAATGAATTAATACTTAATATTGATAATATACTAAGAATTAAAAGTTGAGTATTTTTTTTCATGATATTTTTTTTATTATCAAATATAGTAATTATAAGTTAAATTATCTAATAAAGATATATAAACTATACTCATTAAAAAACTTAATATGATACCAGTGTTTATCATTCCTGCTAAGGAAGGAGTTTTTATAATTAATATTGTATTTATGCTTATCTGTAAAGAGATTACCGCCTTCTTAGGAATGACGGTAATAAAAGGATAAGTTACTTTGATACAAATTAAAAAGGAGTTGTTATTTTATAAATAATTTCTATTAACTTAGCAGAAAAAAAAACAGTTGGATAATTTAAAAAATGGAGATGTAGTAGGAATTGTTTCTCCTGCAGGGTTTGTAAAAAAAGATGAAGATTTACACGAAGCTTTAAATCTTTTAGAAAGTTGGAATTTAAAAGTGAAAATTGGAGAGCATGTGTTTACTAAGTATAAACATTTTGCTGGAACTGATAATGAAAGAGCTTTAGATTTTCAAAAGATGCTTGATGATGATGATATTAAAGCTATTTGGTGTACAAGAGGTGGTTATGGAAGTGTTAGGCTTCTTGATAAATTAGATTTTACAAAGTTTAATAAAAAGCCTAAATGGATAATTGGTTTTTCTGATATTACCGTTTTTCATCATGTTTCAAGTCATTATAATATTGAAAGTTTACATGCAATAATGCCAATAAGTACAATAGCTATTACAAGTGAAAATTCTGTAAAGCAAAGTTTATATAATGTTTTGTTTGGAAAAGAACTAAGTTATAATTTTAAATCTAATAATTATAATAGAATAGGAGAAGCTTCAGGTAAAATAGTTGGTGGTAATTTATCAATAATGGCAAGTATGTTAGGTAGTGATTATGCATATAAAACAAAAAATAAAATTATTTTTATAGAAGATGTTGGAGAGTATAAATATAGTATCGATAGGATGTTACAAAGTTTGAAATTAAATGGGTATTTTGATAAATGTAAAGGGTTGATTATTGGAAGTTTTACAAGTATTAAAAAAAATGATCCTCCTTTTGAAATGACAATTGAAGAATTAATTTTAGATGTAGTAAAAGATTATGATTTTCCTGTTTGTTTTGATTTTGAAGCAGGACATACCAAAAGAAATCATACACTTATTTTTGGTAGAAATTCTATATTAAAAGTGAAAAAAAATAGAGTTATTTTAAAATTTGAACCTTAGGTTTTTATATAATAATTCATTGTTAACAACCGACAACCGACAACCGACAACCGACAACCGACAACCGACAACCAACAACTGACAACCGCCAACCGACAATTTTACAGGTCTCTTTCTTCTTGAATAGTTTCGTAAGCTTTTTGAATTTGTCTAAATTTTTCTTGAGCTACTTTGACATGTTCTGCGCCAAGGTGTTGTAATTTATCAGGATGGTGTTTCTTAACCATTTTTCTATAAGCTTTTTTGACTTCATTATCTGTTGCAGTCTCAGAAATTTCTAAAATCTGATAAGCATTCTTTTTATCATCATAAAACATTGCTTTTATTGATAAAAAATCTCTATCACTTATATATAAATAACCAGCAATTTTTCTAATTTCTTCAACTTCTGTTTCATGTACATCTTCATCAGCTTGTGCAATCCCAAAAAGAAAATGAATTAATTGTAGTCTAGAAGCATGATCCATATGTTCTCTAATTTGAGCACAAATAGTTGTTGTAGCTACTTTCTTTTTCAATATACCATTAAAAAGTTTGAATGCTTTTTCAGCTCTATCTTTTCCATAAATTTTCACAAAGTATGCTCTCACATATTCAAGTTCTCGCTTATCTACTTTGCCATCTGCTTTGATTATTACAGCTGATAATATTAAGAAACTTAATTCAAAATCTCCTGGTTTTGTATTGTCTTGTTGACGTTCAGTTCTACTTTTTTTAGAAGTTCTTTTTTTGTTGTAAGGTAATTTTTTTTGATTAACATCTATTTGTTCATCTACTACAGAACCTAGTATAAACCCAATAAAAGCACCTATTGGACCTCCAAAAGCCCATCCTAAACTAGTACCTAACCATTTTGCTACTGCCATAATCTTAACTTTTAATTTGGATGCAAAGATACATTTTCTGCTTATATTTGCACTTTATTTAAACTACGGAATTAAAAATCCACTAAAAAATACAAATTATGTACCCAGAAGAATTAATAAAACCAATGAAAGCTGAGTTAGAAAAAGCAGGCTTTACTTCATTAACAACTGTTGAAGAAGTTAAAAATGCTATAAATAAAGAAGGAACGACTTTAGTAATGGTGAATTCAGTTTGTGGATGTGCAGCAGGTACTGCAAGACCAGGAGCTATTTCGGCTTTGCAATTTGATAAAATACCAACTACAGTTACAACTGTATTTGCAGGTGTTGATAAAGAAGCTACTGATAAAGCAAGAGAGTTTATGGTTCCATTTCCTCCATCATCTCCAAGTATAGCTTTATTTAAAGATGGTAATTTAGTTCATATATTAGAAAGACACCATATTGAAGGTAGAAGCGCAGAAGCTATTGCTGCTAATTTAGTTGGTGCTTTTGAAGAATTTTGTTAAAATTTAATTATTTATTATATATTTAATCCTGCTTTTAGCAGGATTTTTTATTTTTACTATCTAAAATTTATTATTTATGAATAAGGAGTTAATTATCAAAAAAACAATAGACTTTGTTAAAAATGAATTAAAAAATGCAGAAAGCGGACATGATTGGTTTCATATTGAACGTGTTTATAATAATACTAAACTAATATCTAAAACAGAAAATGTTGATATGTTAGTTGTTGAATTAGCTGCTTTATTACATGATATTGCTGATTCTAAATTTCATAATGGAGATGAAAATATTGGCCCAAACAAGGCTAATGATTTTTTAATTTTATTAGGTATTAATGATAATACAAAAACACATATAATTAATATTATTGCAAATATGTCGTTTAGTAAAAATATTGATAATGAGGTTAAATTTAATTCTTTAGAATTACAAGTTGTTCAAGATGCTGATAGATTAGATGCTATAGGTGCAATAGGAATTGCAAGAACATTTAATTATGGAGGTTTTAAAAACAGAACAATTTATAATCCTGAAATAAACCCTAATTTAAAAATGACAAAAGATGAGTATAAAAATTCTAAAGCTCCAACAATTAATCATTTTTATGAAAAATTATTACTTTTAAAAGATAAAATGAATACTAAAACAGGACAATCAATTGCTTTAAATCGCCATAAATTTATGGAGTTATTTTTAAAACAATTTTATGATGAATGGAATGGTTTGAAATAATTATTTTTTATTATTTCTACGCCTTTCTTCTTCAATCTCTTCCTCTGTTTTACCAAACCATTTTTGAAAGAAACCTTTATTAGATTTATCGTTACTTGGTTTTTCAATAATTTCTTTTGCTTTTTCTTCAACAATTTCTTTTGCTTTTCCTTGTTGACTTTTTAGTTTAGTAATTATATCAGGCTGTACTTTTTTAATTGTTTTTGGAGCTTTTGGTTTGAGTGAGTTTGTTGGTTTTTCAGCAAATGAAATATTTTTATAAAAACTGTTTACAAGACTATTAAAATCTATTTGTTTTTCTTCTAAAAAACCAATAATAAATTTTTCAGCAGCTTCAATACCATTCTTCTTTTCAATATTAGCTAATGTTTTGTATAGTTTAGAGAAAAATTCAATTGATTTTAGATTTGCAGCAATTCGTTTACTATAAATAGCTATAATTTCATCATCTAGATCATCTACTTTGAAAGTAAAACTAGTAATAGACCAATAGTATCTACCACTTTTGGTTAAATTTTTTACAATAACATGGAAGTTTTGTTTAGTTAAAAGTTTTTCCCACATCATTTTAAAAATAACCTCAGGCATATCAGGATGCTGAACACAAAACATGGATTTACCCATTAATTCATATTCTTCATATCCAGAAATTTCCATAAAATAATCATTAGCAAACTCAAATATTCCAAATTTGTCAGTTTTACTCATTATTACTCTAGATGGATCTAGTATAATTTCTTCATCAATAATTTTAGGTTTAATAAAATCTTCAGCCATTTAATTAATAATAATATTTGCTAAATTAATAATAATTATTTAAAACTAGGTTTTCTTTTATTTAAAAAAGCAGTTGTACCTTCTTTAAAATCATGTGTACCAAAACACTTTCCAAATTCTTCTATTTCTACATCAAAACCATTTGATGTAGAACTTGCATTTACAGCTCTAATAGCGCTAGAAATTGCAGATGAAGAATTTCTAGATATTTTCGAAGCTATTTTCTCACAAAAAGGAATTAATTCTTCTTGAGTAACTACGTAATTTACTAAACCATAGCTGTTAGCTTCATCTGATGTAAGCATATTAGCAGTCATAATCATTTCCATAGCTTTACCTTTACCTATAAGTTTTGGTAATCTTTGAGTTCCTCCATAACCAGGAATAACGCCTAAAGACACTTCTGGTAAGCCCATTTTTGCATTATCTGAAGCAATTCTAAAATGGCAAGACATTGCTAGCTCTAAACCACCACCAAGTGCAAATCCGTTTATAGCAGCAATCACAGGTTTACTTAAATTTTCTATAAAATTAAATAATATATCTTGTCCGTTTTTAGCTAATAATTCACCTTGAGAAATATCAAAATCTGCAAATTCAGAAATATCTGCTCCAGCAACAAAGGCTTTTGTACCACTTCCAGTTAATATAATAACCTTTGTATTATTATCTTTTTCTAATTTAGAAAAGGCATCATGAAGATCTTGTATTGTTTCTTTATTTAATGCATTTAATTTTTTTTCACGATTTATTGTGATTGTTGCAATACTATTTTCTGCTTTTATAATTAAATTATTGTATTTCATCGATATAAGTATATAATGTAATACAAAGTTACGATATTTATAATAATTTAATTATTTTACTAGCATTTTCTAATGTGTTGAAGTTTTTTAGTTTTTCTTTCTTTTCATCAATCTTTTCTTTGGTGTAATCTTGATTGATATATTCTATCACTTTGTTTTCAAATTCTTTTTTTGTATTTCCAATTTCACAAAGTGTTTCTAAACCAGTTTTTTCTACCATTTCTGGTGTTACAACACAAAAACGACTACTAAATAAGGCATGGATTAATTTTAGTTTTATACCTGTAGCTTGAAATGTAGGTAATACATTAATATGTGCGTTTATAAAAAGGTTTTCTAGCTGATTTTTATTTTTATAGTCTAGAGGAATATATGTGATATTATTAATATTTTTAATCTTGTCCGTTATTAATTTATTAGGAAAGCTACTAGCAATTAATAGAGGGTAATCAATATTTTTAAAAACATCAATTAAATACGATACAGCTTTGGTGTTATCGGATACTCTAAGATCTCCATGATATAAAGCAAATTCTCCTTTTTTAGAAAGTTTTAAAATATTTTCTTCTTTATGGAAAACAGGAATATACTTACATTTATTACCAAATTTATTTGTAAAATATTTGTGTTCTGAAGGAGATATAGTAAGTATATAATCTACCTTTTGAATTACTTTTTCGTAAAATTTTAATTTTCTAGCTTCAATTTGAAAAAAAATCTTTTTATAAATATTTTTTTCACTTTTTGCTAATCCAACATAATAATCATGTTCTATATTATGCGTTCTTACTAATACTTTGCGATCTTTAAAAGTATTGTTTATTAAAGGGTAAGTTGTATGTATACCTTCAAAAAGTATTGGGTGATTATCTTTATTTAAATTTTTTATAAGTTCGTAACTTTTTCGTGATTTAACTATAAAAGGTTTTCTTGAAATAATATTTAAAAAAGAACCTCTTTTATAATAATATATTTTTTCACAATAATCATTTAATTTATTTTGTTTGCCTCTTCCATAATCAAAAGTATGTAATATTATTTTCACACCTAGTTTATGTAAAGCTTTAATTTTATAAAAAACATCAATTACTCCTCCATAATTTGGAGGGAATGGAACGTCAAAAGATATAATGTGTAATTTAGTCATTAGTCATTAGTCATTAGTCATTAGTCATTAGTCATTAGTCATTAGTCATTAGTCGTTA
>Ga0256844_10000859_pt1 | contig 11476 bp, 7 predicted proteins | sample MusselsmetaG_FD_189100 | JGI IMG/M metagenome (GOLD analysis project Ga0256844, IMG submission 189100) | Mussel associated microbial communities from hydrothermal vent at the East Pacific Rise, Pacific Ocean - Mussels | ecosystem: Host-associated > Mollusca > Shell > Unclassified ... | reverse complement strand
CCCGCAGCGATTCAAACATGTTTTCCGTACTCTGAACAATAGTATCCTTCTGAGTGTCCGTAATCTCAAAATGAAGCTTCGGGTATTGCTTCCTGATTAACTCTAATTTATTTTCGACTCGGGTAATGGTATTCAAAACATCCGAATCCAGCCCTCGCTGTACTGAAAGGGCGATGGCTTCCCTGCCATTCCCATAGTATCCAGAGCTGTTTTCATAATGACCGAAGAAGATGGAACTTATATCTCCAAGGCGAACATCAGGTGTTAGAGAAAGATTTTTAAGCTTTTGTACGGTCTCTTTTTTCCCCGGAGACTTCAGGAGAAAACGACTGGTATCATTTTCTATAAAACCAATCGCATAATCCTTGTCATTACTCTCCAATACTGCAAGTACAGCTCCAAAACTTAAACCATATTGATCAAGCCTTGCTTTATCAATAATGATCTGCAGTTCCTTTTTATAGCTGCCAAAAACATCAACATTGGCAACTCCTTTTGTTTTGAGCAATGTATGGCGCAGTTCATTCTCTGCCAATTGCCGAATATCTGGTAGCGGTAAAGACTCAGAACTGATCCCAATGACCACTATGGGAGCAGTGGCAGCAGAAATTTTATGGATCTGCGGCTCTTTAATGTCCGAAGGAAGTAAGGATCGGATTTTATTGATGGAATTAGTAACATCACTTGCCGCCGTAGACAGATTTTTTGAGTATTCAAATTCAGCCCGAATAACAGAAACTTCATCAATGGTTGTTGAATATACTCTACGAATTTTATCGAGACTGTAAAGCTCCTCTTCAACGGGAACGGCAACATTTGCAGCAAGTGTTTTAGCAGAGCCACCGGGTTGAATTATTACCACTGCAATTTCAGGATAGTTCGACTCCGGAAAAAGTTTTCGACCTACTTTTTGATACCCCACAAATCCTAAAAATACGAAAAGAGCTAAAAAGGAGTAAATAAAATAGGGCCGTTTTAAGAGCTGTTCAATAAAGCTGTTATTCATGGGTGCTGCTCCTGTGGATCAGAACCTTGCCAAAACCCGGCAACTGACTCAACTTTGCTTCTGCCGCTACTGCCACCGGTGCTGCAGGACAAGGTTCAACAAGAGCAAACTCCTTATTTGCAGCAACAAGACTCACAGGGAGAGCAGTAAATTCCCCGTCTGCATATTCCATCACCTGCATTCCTTCTTTTACATGAATAATTGCATTGAGAGGAATTCGACAACCGGTACCTGCAAAACTGAGAAGATCAATGTTTACATAGCTGTTGTTAGGCAACGGCAAAGAATTTTCGACACCAACTTCGGCAACAGAAAGACCTTTTTCCGCATCACTATACAGGGTGGTGATCTGTCCGATCTTCCGGCCGTGAACAAAAACCTCCTGCCCTTCCTTAATTTTGCTAACACCGGGGACATAACTGAATGTAAGTTTTCGATCTGTTGAGTTTATACTAAGCAACGCTTTTCCCGGACTTGCAAGATCTCCCGTACGTGAGAAAAGAGTGCCAACAGTACCGTCGAAAGGAGCAAGTATTTTGAGATAGCTGAGCTGAGCTTCCAGACCAGTGATCTTCTGTCGGGTATTCTCTAAGGCAGCCTGTTTTGATGCATACAAAACTTCGGAAGCTTCAAGTTTTTCACGAGCCAGCCCCCCCGCTTCAAAAAGAGATTTATTCCTTTCAAACAGACTCCTGCTGTACTGAACATCCTTCTTCTGTGCCTCAAGGCTAGCCTGCAAGGCTTTGACTCCTGAGACAATCTCCAGATCGTCAATTTTAAGGAGCAAATCCCCCTGTTTTACTTTCTGGCTTTCCCGTACAAGTAATTCTGTAATTCGACCGCTCAACCTGGATGAGATCTTAACAATCTCTCGTGAGACAAGTTGTGCCAGAAAGGGCTGCGTCTGCTCTAAATATTCTGTACCTGCAGAGACAACTTGTACCTGAAGAGTAACGGGGGTCGGAAGAGGAGCATTTTTGATACTTTGTTTGCGCTTTTTTAAGAGCATGGCGCCACTGATAAGCACCGCAATTATCAGTAATATTATGATACCTTTTTTCATTTATTCTCTCCTTTTTCCAACAGATAATCGAGATAAAAACGACTGCTCTGATAATTGTAGCGCGCTGTAATGGAACGACTCGCAGCCAATTGATCCCTGGCCCTTGCATAGAGCAGATCATTCACGTCTGCTGCACCTTTTTCAAAACGTATCTGCTCAATACGGGCAGTTTCACTGGTCAGGGCCAGTTCAGCTTCAGCAGAATGAAACTCATCAAGGGCCAAAGAAATTTTAGTAGTAGCTTCCCTGAGTAACTTTTTCAGTTCAAGTTCTGTTGCTATCCGAGTTTTGCGGCTTTGCTGTTGTCGTATATGTGCTATCTCTTTTGATGTCTTGCGACTGCCAAAATCAAAAAGAGTCCACTTCAAATTGACAATTGCCTGCCATGCTTCCTCATGGTTCCAATCTCCTTCATTACTATTAGAACTGTCATTAGGGCCAAAATTTTGTCCATAAAAACCATTAAAAATAATCTGAGGATAAAAAGCAGCTTTACTTTTATCAACAAGCCTGCTCTTTTTTTCCACATCAAGCTCAGCTGAACGATACCGTCCGAGTCCGGTCATGTCTTCGGCACAATCAATTCCATCTGGAGCCGTCATTTCCATGGTAGATTCATCCAGGGTACCAACGACATCACCATTTATCAGGGTAGCAAGACTGGATCTCAGTATCTGGGTATTCCCACGGATCTGACCTAGCCTCATTTTTGCATTTTCAAGATCAGCAGCTGCCTTCAACTGGTCGACTCGGGCTTTTTTTCCAAGTTTGACTTCCATTTCGATATCATTATGAAGCCGTTCCAACGCTGTGTAATATTCTCTTTGGGCTGTTTCCTGTGCGTTTAGGGAAAGAATATTCACATACAATGATTTCACGTTATATATGAGTTGTTCCCGACTGAGTTTTATTGCGAGTCCTGCGATTCTCTTATCAAGTTTTGCTATTTCCACTGACTGTTTCTGTGAAAAACCGGTAAACAACGGAACTTCATACATTATGCCTGTGGTGAAAAGATCCTGCGTGGTAGGAACTGAGGCGGGGTTAACGGAAATTGCTGCCGGTGTCAATGGAACCAGAGTTCGAGGAAGATTATAATGACCATATGACGCCACCATGTCAATTTTTCCAAAATTCTGCGATTTCTTCCCGGTTAAATTATCTTCACTGAGAGCCTTGTTCATCTCTTGCTTTTGCAAATCAGGATTATTTTCAAGAGCCTGCGTTACTGCCTCATCAATGGTCAACCCACTACTCACCTGGACAGATATTATTAATGAACACGCCAGCATTCCGGTAAATAGTAGCTTGGAACTCAATTTTTTCTTCATGGCTATACTCAACCTTATGTTTTCTTGCGATATTTTAAAAAGGACCTCTTTCACTTTCAGGGTCTAAAACCTAATATAAAAGCAATTGGACTATCGCTCCAGCATACCAAAGTCAACAAATCGCTGGTGACAAACAAAGAAAAAGCCGCTTGAAAAATATGTCCTTATAGCGTTGCTTTTGTGGTTTTCTTTTTGCTGCCCATATTTCCAATCAAACGTTCGTTTAACTTTTCAAACAATAATTCTTCACCTCAAATATGTCAAACTATTTCTATTTGGGATTTAGTATTTATTGTTTTCTGCTAAAAAGCAGACATCTTCCGTCAGCAAACCATCAAGAAGAAAAAACAGGGAGGGGGAAAATCTATCAAATTCTAAAGAGCCATTTCGAACGGGCATGGTCTGATGGATAGGACAAACAAAAACCTCCGCCAGCTTGTAAAAGAAATATAAGCTGCCCAGTCAACATATCCTAAAAACAGGAGCACCCATAAAACATTAAATGATCTTTATTCCAGTATAATTGGTATCCATAATTAAGCATGAGGAAATCAAGCTATGGCAAGACAGAGCTAAAACGCAAAATGGGTTAAGCCAAATGAATGACTTAACCCATTGAAATTACAGTTGGTGCCGGGACCAGGAATCGAACCAGGGACACACGGATTTTCAGTCCGTTGCTCTACCGACTGAGCTATCCCGGCACCTTGTGTGCAGTGCTATTTACTGAACATTCTTGTATGTGTCAACAGATATTCTCCTTCACCACCAAGATAAATATAGTCAAAATGTCAGACTAATTTCTTTTTACGATTCTTTCAATCAAGTGATAAGGAGATACCATCAAGACTTCCTGCTGACTTTTCTTTTGCTGCAGGTGCGGGATCCCCGCCAAGCGCACCTAAATCCAGCTCCAGATCTAAATCATCCAGCTCATTACTTTCTTCAGTGATATCTCCTACTGACAAATCAATATCGTCAAGAGACAGGGACATATCTTCATCCAAAACATCTTCAGTACTACTTAAACCAAGATCAAGTCCGTCAAGGTCAAGATCAACATCCAAGCTCATTTCATCATCGAGTGAGAGATTCATCTCTGCTGTATTTAGTGCTTCCCCTCCCTTTTCTTCAGGAGGAGCAAGATCAGAAATATCAGCTAATTCTTCAGGGACATTAAAAGCCGGAGTCTCGGGTAACTCGTCAGGAGAAAATTCTATTTCACCATCATCGTCATCGTCTTCCAGTTCAAACTCAAAACTCCCCTCTTCATCACTTTCTTCATCGTCATCTTCAAGCAGAAAATCGTCACTATCAGAATCATTTAATGTGAATACTTGCTCGTCTTCGTCAGAAGCATTATCTTCATCAACCAGAATATCCAGTTCGGGATCGGAAAAGTCATAATCTTCTTCATCGAAATCATCTCCTCCCTCAAAAGAAACGTCATCTTCTTCAACAAAGTCAACATCAGGTTCAGCGTCGTCCTTATTTGGGACACGAAGAAACGATGGTGTTGCTGCATGATAGGTGGTTCCTGCCACCGCTACATTCTCTGAAATATCTTTTTTACATTTCAGGCAGCTATCCATATGATCAAATGAGATATAACCACATTTTGGGCAACGCATATCTTAACACCTTGGCTGGATTAAATTATCAAGTCTCTCTATTAGAGGCAAACAAAGCTCAACACTAAGCATTATTGCACATTATCCTGTAAAGAATCAAGAAATTTTCTTAACTACAAGGCTGTTGCTGATTACAAAAACGAACTCTAAGTAACAATCCAATCCATCCCTATATCACAAGATGGTGCAGAATGGGTAAGTGCTCCAATTGAAACAATATCCACACCGGTTGCCGCTATCCCTGCTACAGTAGTAAGATTCACGCCACCCGATGCCTCTGCCAATGCCTTTCCATCAATCATAGCCACGGCCTGCTCCATGATTTCAAGACTCATATTATCAAGCATAATAATATCTGCGCCACAAGCCAGACACTCACCAACCTGCTCTATAGTATCAGTCTCCACTTCAATTTTTATGGTGTGTGGAACTTTTTCACGTAAAATTTCAACGGCTTTTGTGATGGACCCACAAGCTGCAATATGATTATCTTTGATGAGCACACCATCGCTCAGATTGAAACGATGATTGTAGCCGCCTCCGACTCGAACTGCATATTTCTCGAGCATTCGTAGACCCGGAGTGGTCTTACGTGTATCTGTAATACGAACAGAAAAGTCTTTTGTTTTTTCGACAAATTTTGCTGTGAGACTGGCAATACCTGAAAGACGCTGTAGAAGATTTAAAGCCACTCGTTCAGCTTTCAGTAAATCAACCACTGGCCCGGACACTGCAAGCAGACAGTCACCTTTGGCAACTGTCTTGCCATCAGTAACTGCATCCATGCATTGGATAGCAGGATTTTGCAGGTAAAAGACTTGCGCTGCTACATCGATCACCCCTGCAGCCACAAAAGGCTCACGAGCTACAAGATGCGCACTGCCCTCTTCCTTATTATCAAAAAGAGGCTCACTACTGAGGTCTCCGTTTCCGATGTCTTCCTGAAGGAAAGAACGGAGGAGAGTATGGAGGGTTGCTCTATCCAATTTCTGCAAGCCTCTTTTCTGCATCTGCAACTTTAGCAAGCTTTGCCTCAAGTTCAGCTTGTTTTCCTTTTTCTTTCTCTACAATTGCAGCAGGAGCATTGGCCAGGAATTTCTTATTTCCCAGCTTTCCATTAATCTGTTTAAGAGATTTTTCTATTTTATTACGTTCGCGTTCAAGTTTTTCCCGCTCTTTTTCAACATCAACCAGCCCCTTGAGAGGAACATACATTTCAATGTCCTGATATATATAGGTGCCGGCATCATTTGGTTTATCACCTTCTGCAGCAATAGTGAGCGAGTCAAGACGTGTCATTGAAGATATGGCAGAGGAAAAATCCTCAATTAGTTCCGTTTTTTCAGCATTGGCGCAGACTACAAAGGCATCAATTTTTGCAGAAGGATGTACGTCAGCCTCAGACCTGATATTACGAATACCGGTGATCACTCCCATGAGCAGTTCCACCTGGCTCTCAATGGTAGCATCCTGCCAATCCTGAATCTCAGGGTATGGGCTGGTCACAAGCAACGGACGGTCGCCTGGAAGTACGCTCCATATTTCTTCGGTTACAAAAGGAGTAATAGGATGGATAAGCTTGAGGATGGTTTCAAGTACATGGAGCAGCGTTCCTCGCGCCTGATCGCGTAAGGTCTCATCTTTGCTGAACAGATCGGCTTTGATCCATTCCAGGTACCAGTCACAAAATTCATGCCATGCAAATTGATAGATGACAGAAGCTGCATCATTAAAACGATATTCATCAAGTGCGCGACGTACATCTTCAATGGTCTTTGCTGTTCTGCTTAAAATCCATTGATGAATAAGGGGTAACTCTTTGGGATTTTGAACCACATCAGTGATTGATGCGTCGCATTCCTCAACATGCATCAGGGCAAAACGGGCAGCATTCCAGAGCTTATTAATGAAAAACCGATACCCTTCTATTCGCTCTTCATCCAGCTTTATTTCACGGCCTTGAGCTGCAAAGGCGGTGAGAGTAAAACGCATGGCATCGGTTCCGTACTGCTCCATGATAACGAGCGGATCAATAACATTACCGGTGGATTTGGACATCTTTTTACCATGTTTATCACGCACCAGAGCATGGAGGTAAACATCTTTAAACGGTACTTCATCTTCCATAAAATGGAGCCCAAACATCATCATTCTGGCTACCCAGAAAAAGAGGATATCAAAAGAGGTAATGAGTACTGAAGTTGGATAAAAAGTCTGCAGTTCTTTTGTGTTTTCAGGCCATCCCATGGTGGAAAAAGGCCAGAGAGCTGAAGAAAACCAGGTATCGAGTACATCTGTTTCCTGCTCAATATTTGTGGAATCACATTTGGAACACTTCGTAGGATCTGTGGATTCCACCATCAATTCGCCACAATCTTTGCAGGTCCAGGCAGGAATCCGATGCCCCCACCAGATCTGCCGGGAAATACACCAGTCCCGAATATTATCCATCCAGGAATAATAGGTGTTGTACCAGGTTTTCGGGTAGATGGTGATGCGTCCGTCTTTAACAGCAGCAACGGCTTTATCTGCAAGGGGTCTCACCGAAACAAACCATTGCAGAGATGTGGTTGGTTCCACAACCGTGGCACACCGATAACACTGCCCTACTGCATGGTCGTAATCTTCAATTTCTACGAGAAATCCTTGGGTTTCCAAATCTTCTACAATTTTTTTCCGGCACTCAAAGCGATCGAGTCCCTGATAGCTTCCTGCATTTTCATTCATCACACCATGATCATCCATAACCTTCATAATAGGCAGGGAATGACGAAGGCCAATTTCATAATCATCACGATCATGGGCAGGGGTGACTTTTAAGGCACCGGTTCCAAAATCCTTTTGAACATGATGATCAAAAACAACAGGGATTGTACGATCAGTGAGAGGGAGTTTAATTCCAACATCAGCAAGATGTGAATAGCGTTCATCATCAGGATGAACCGCAACGCCTGTATCGCCAAGCATGGTCTCTGGACGGGTGGTGGCAACCACAACATCACCTGATCCATCGGCAAAGGGATATTTTATGTGGTAGAGTTTTCCCTTTTTATCCTCGTGTTCCACTTCATCATCGGCAAGAGCCGTATGACAACGCGGACACCAGTTTACAATGTAGTCACCTTTATAAATCAGGCCATCACGGTATAGCTTAACAAAAGCTTCACGCACTGAGGTAGACAAGCCCTCATCCATGGTGAAGCGTTCCCGTTCCCAGTCACACGATGCCCCCATGCGCTTGAGCTGATTAATAATGGTTCCGCCTTTTTCTTTGCGCCATTCCCAGACCTTTTCAATAAAGGCCTCACGACCAAGATCGTGCCGTCCTTTTCCTTCGGTGGCAAGCTGGCGTTCCACAACATTCTGGGTAGCAATACCTGCATGATCGGTTCCCGGAACCCAAAGGGTATTATCGCCGCACATGCGGTGGTAACGAACCAGCACGTCCTGCATGGTATTATTTAAGGCATGACCAACGTGGAGAACACCTGTAACATTGGGAGGCGGAATAACCACAGAAAAAGAAGGTTTACCCTCTTCCATCTTTGCATCAAAAGAGCCCTCTGCATTCCATCGTTCCAGCCATTTTTCTTCTACATTATCAAACTCATAGCTCTTTGCCAGAGTTTTTGCATCATCTTGCTTTTTCATAAAACTTATATTCTATTTTTAAATTCAATATTAATGGTAAATAGTAGACGCTCAGTTTTCATACTTGAGCATTCCACGGCTTGGGAAGAAAAATCTGATCATAAATACGCATTGCGTACCGATCGGTCATCCCGGCAATAAAGTCACAAACAAGGCGACAGGCCTGTTTTTCATCTTCCCACACTTCCGGCCCGATTGAAACCCAATGATTTCCCTCAAAACGGCCAAGACCATTTTCCATGAAATAGTTGTACAAATCACGAATAACACGCTGCGCCTTTTCAAACTCATTATGTACCCGATAGTAGCGATACACATTTTCATACAAAAACATGCGAAGATCTGAAATGGCAGTCAGCATTTTTTTGCTGACATGAAGCTTGCCATCTCCTACCCGCAGAGTTTCAACTATCATATCCCTTACCATGGCTCCAGTTCGTTTAGAGTGGCGCTCTCCTACAACCGCACGAATGTCAGCTGGCAAATCATTTTCTTTTAAAATTCCAGCCCGGAGGGCATCATCCATATCATGATTAACATAAGCAACTATATCAGCAACCCGCACCACCTGCCCTTCAAATGTTGCCGGAAGCTCTGCACTATTGGCTGGGAATATATCATTGCGACCTTTGGAATGTTTCACAATCCCATTTCGCACTTCATAGGTAAGGTTCAACCCTTCACCTTTATTTTCCAGAAAATCAACAACCCGTAGACTGTGTACATAATGGCGAAAACCACTAGGGTGCAATTCATTAAGAGTTGCCTCACCTGCATGGCCGAACGGAGTATGGCCAAGGTCATGCCCAAGGGCAATAGCTTCAGTAAGATCTCCGTTCAGACAAAGAGCAGAAGCTATGGATCTTGCAATTTGCGAAACTTCAAGAACATGGGTGAGCCGCGTCCGATAATGATCACCGGCGGGTGCTAAAAACACCTGTGTTTTATGTTTCAGACGACGAAACGTTTTAGAGTGAGTAATACGATCCCTGTCACGTGCAAAGGGCATACGGATATCACATTCATCGTCTTCTTCAACACGCATCCGGCCGGCACTATTTTTATTAAGACAAGCATGGGGGGATAGGATTTCCTCTTCCCTGTCTTCAAGTTGCCGTCGAATAGATTTCCCTACAATCGGTGTATACGCCATGGCTCCTTCCAGTAAATAACCTAATATATGGACTTTCTTTCTTTTTCTACACGTACTATGTCTACTCTGCAAGGTTTAACAGCTATTAAGCTTTTGTTTTTCCCCACTCTTCATAAAAAACCAGTTCATCAAGATTCAATCGTGGCAACCACCCTGCTTTTTCCAGTTCCGGCATTTCAGGAAAATGACTCACATGGCCAATACAAAGATAGGCAATTACCACCACAGATTCCGGGAGTTTAAATATCTTGCGCAAGACCTCCTCGTGAATAATAGAAACCCAACCCACGCCAATACCCTCAGCTCTTGCTGCAAGCCATAAGTTCTGGACAGCGCACACAGTTGAGAACAGATCCATTTCAGGCTGTACAGTCCTGCCGATGACAACAGGGCCTGTTCTGGCTCTGTCACAGGTAATAAGCAAATTAACAGGAGATTCAAGAATTCCCTCAAGCTTGAATGTTTTATACTGCTCCCTTTTTTTATCAGTAAACATCTCTGCTGATTCTTCGTGTGCCTGCAGAAAACCCTTATGAACCAGTTTTTTTGTTTCCGGATCTTTTACCAGCAGAAAATTCCATGGCTGCATAAAGCCGACGGACGGAGCATGATGGGCCGCACGAAGAATTTTCTCAAGAATTTCTTCTGACACAGGCTCATCAACGAACTGTGCCCGAATATCACGGCGCTGCATAATGGCCTGATACACTCCTTCTTTTTGTTCATCTGAAAACGCATATTGATTACTCATCTATAATTCCATTTTATGATTTTGTTCAGTTTTGCTTAATAACGTGCATTTATTTGAAATAATATTACAATGATCCGCTATAAAAATATAGGGACAATCGATAACTATTTGACACAACGGAGAAAGAAAATGATGCGAAAATTACTACCCCTGATTCTTGTCGCACTGCTTCTGCCATTTGGCGGGCAAGCCATGGCCGGCGGCAGTCAAAGCTATCCCAATGGTGCAGAAGCCTTTATGGCAGGAGCAGTACCCCCTCCAGGATTTTATTTCCTGGACTATATGTATTATTACAATGCAGACACCATGAAAGATGACAATGGTGACGACATTGCAGCTTTTGACGAAGTTTCAGTAGTTGCCAATGTATTTCGTTTTCTATGGTCCACAGAGACACAGATTCTAGGCGGTAATTATTGCATGCATGCTTTTCTACCTGTCCTCAATACAGACCTGAATTTTAATGTTCCTGTGGGACCAGGTAGCACAAAGTCCTATGACGACACCAGTGTTCCTTATATTATTTTCAGCCCTTTCATCCTTTCCTGGCACCTTCAGGAGGGAAAGCTGCACCTCGTAACATCACTGGTTGATGTCTATGTCCCCACTGGACAGGATGATGGGAATATGGCAACAGTGGGCAGAAATTTTTGGACCATCGAACCGGTAATTGGCATCACATACATGCTGAACGACTGGGAATTCTCCGCGAAACTCATGTATGATTTCAGCACCACTCAAGATGATGCCCCAACTGTTTACGGCTTTAATGTTGATCGGGATCCAGGTCAGGAATTTCATGCTGACTATTCTATATCCTATGCAGTAAACCCAAGCCTTCGTCTTGGAATAAACGGATATTATTACACCCAGACCACAGATGACTCATA
>Ga0256844_10000858_pt1 | contig 11482 bp, 8 predicted proteins | sample MusselsmetaG_FD_189100 | JGI IMG/M metagenome (GOLD analysis project Ga0256844, IMG submission 189100) | Mussel associated microbial communities from hydrothermal vent at the East Pacific Rise, Pacific Ocean - Mussels | ecosystem: Host-associated > Mollusca > Shell > Unclassified ... | reverse complement strand
TAAGACACGTTGGTGATTGGGCGTTAATCGGACCGATTATAAAGGATTTGGTTGATACCTCAGTAAGAAACGATGAATCATTAATAAAATTAGCTACAATTGCACAAAGAATGATGAATGCGACTGGTGCATCTGAGGGTGAGGATGGTTTCCTTACTGATAAAGAAAAAGAACAATTGTTATCCGAAGTAGAAAACGTAATGAATACCGTTGCCGATGAAACTTCCGATAAAGTTGATGAATTGGAATTCGCCGTAGAGGGATTAAAAGAAAAAATAAAAACTAATGAGTCAGAGAGTAAGAAGTAGTCAACAATCGAGTAACACCAACCGTACAACATTTTCAGTAAAACCGAATGTTGGTATTGTTGTAGATGTTATATTGAATGAAGAACATCCGAGAATCCTAAAAACCGATAATGAAAATTTCAGTACTGGAAAGGATACATCTATTGTAGGAAACGCAGTCATCCGACCATTGAGTGACCAAACTTCAAGTGAAACTGATTTATTCGATTATCCACCTTTAGATTCCTTGAATTTAGATGTACCGTTGATTGGGGAAACCGTAGAAATGGTGAGAGTGGGTAATGTTTCGTATTACCGTAGAATCACAAAAGGATTATTGAACAAGGGTAACGCAAAAATAAACTATAATAAGGAAGTTTTTGAACTTACAGAACCGAAATCCAATACCGCCGGTGATTATTCCAAAACTTCCGAAACTCAGATTCCAGAAACAAGTGGTACTGATGACCGAGATACCGATTTAGGAGAATTCTTTGAAGAAACTCAAATAAACAAATTAAAATTATACGAGGGTGATAAATTGATTCAAAGTAGATACGGACAATCAATACGATTTTCTGGATATAATAATACTGATGGGAAATTCTCACCAACTATTATTCTAAGAAACAGACAAAACGATGTTTCCTTGAATGATTTAGAAGTCGGTGATGTAACGGAAGAAGATATCAACCGAGATGGTTCTACAATCGTACTTTCATCCAAAGACCATTTATTAAATTTCCAACCTGGAACAATTGATGATGGTGGATCTACTGATTTTGAAACCAAACCTGATAATTTTGAAGATTATCCAAGTAAATTTGATGATGTTGATCAAACGTTGATTTCATCAGGTAGAATTATTTTATCCTCACGTAACTCCGAAATGATATTTTACTCAAAATCAAATTATGGATTTATTTCCGATGGTAAATTCAGTATCGATAATGGAAAATCAGGAGCTGACCTAAATTTCAACGGTGATGTAAAAATAAAAACCAACGATTCTGATACTTTCATTCTTGGTGGTAAAGGAAATATTTATTTGAATACCGAAAAAACCGAAGAACCATTGGCACGAGGGCAAACCCTTGTTGATATTCTCGGTGAAATTTTAGATGAAATTGTAAAACAAGTTTATTCAACTCCATCTGGACCATCTGCAACTGGACCAACAAATGCATCCAAGTTTAACAAAATCAAAGCAAAATTGGATGATATAAAATCAACTCTTAATTATACAGAATAATGTCTTGGGAAATATTCAAAAAATCAATGTCCTTATATATGGGAAACCAAAATGGGATTTCTCAGTATCAAGATTGGGCTAAGAAATTTACTTCTGAATATGATATGGCAATGAGACGTGGATATCAAACAATCAATAAAGCCTCAATCCAAAAAGGAAACAAGGATTTAATGGAAACGATGATAAATCTCGCAGCTCTTGTTGCATTACAAAAAAGAGAAGGACAACACGACATCATAAACCAACTCGGTAAAGGAATAAAAATGTATTGGATTGGTGCAACTTTGTATCAATTTCCAACACCAATAATTCCAGCAACGGGAGCTTACCAAAATATTCTCACTACCTCGGCACTTGTAACGAAACCAGGAGATTTTCCCGATTTCAAAAAACAATATCCAACGAATGATACGGATCAATTTTTGGATATGTTGATAATGGCAATGAATATTCATTTATTTTCAATAGAGGGAATTTATAACACCGTTTCGTTATATCCAGGATTTCCACAAGTTCCACCTGCACCAGGTTTGGTACAATGGGTAGGATATACCGTACCACCTGCATCAAAATCACCACCGAAACCAGAAGTTCCAATTAAAGAACCAACCGTTGAAAAATTATTAGAGGAAGTTCCCGAAGATAATAATACGATTGAGGGTGCAAGAGCAGTTGTTGCAGAAACAGGAGTTGGAATTCTTAGTGATTCACAAGACCCACCAACTCAAAAAACAAAAGCAATAATGGCGGCAATGCCACCAGATAAAACTCACACTCTTTCGGAAGAAGCAATTCAAACGGAACTGAGTAACGAAGAAAACAAAGATGTAACGTGTGGTGATCCGTTTAATTATGGTAATAATCTTTCTGCAAATTACAAAGTTAAAGATTTATCATTATTGGTATCATTTCCACATAGAATTAAGGCACAGCACAATTTAACCAAAGAGGATATTGTGTGTAATCTTAAATCACTTTCTGAAAATATACTCGAACCAATAAAGACAAAATTCCCAAGTGTAAAAGTAAATTCAGCATTTAGAGGTGGGATAACAAGATCCGGAAGAATCTCACAACACGAAAAAGGAGAGGCAATGGATATTCAGTTTCCTGGATTAAAACCAAAAGATTATTTACCGATTTCAAAATGGATTGTTGAAAATCTCGCTTTTGACCAATTCATTTTTGAACATGGAAATTCAATCTGGTTGCATATCAGTAACAAAAAGAACGGTAGTAACAGAAAACAAATACTCACAATGTATAAAGGTGGATATAAACCTGGAATCAAGTGCTATTACGCATAATATACAAAAGTAAAAAAATCATATATTTATAAACAGTAATAATGAATAACAAAATGGATACAAAGAAATTAGCGAAAATCATTAAATTGGTTGTTGAGCAAGAACTTAAACGTCAGTTACCACAATTGGTAAAAGAGGGAGTTCAAAAAGTGCTCAATGAAACTAAAACCGTTACAAAAAAACGAGTGGTAAAAGAAGAAGTTGAACAAGACCCGTTCTCATTAGCAAATGCAATGTTAGATGAAGATAGGTTATTAACTGAGGATGGTCATACACCACAAGTTGAAAATGTAGTGGCACCAATAAAGGAAAAGAAACATTATACATCAAATTCAGTATTAAATGATATTCTGAATGAAACCGTTCCTTTTAATGGGGCAAATGCAATAAACGAACAAACGGATACGTTAAACTTCGGTACAAATCTTGCACAAGGTGGAAAAGATGTATTGAACACCGTAGCCGCCGGTCAAATGGGAAGAAAAACAGTACAAGAAACTGGTTCTCCAACAACAGGTGGATTAGGAGTAAATACGGGATTACCTGGATTAGATAGAATTTTAAATCGAGATAATTCATCATTAGTAAAGAAATTTAAAACAAGATAATAATGGAAAAGATATTAGAAGATAATTCGTTTTTAATTTACGTAGGAGGTCTGATTGTAATTTTCATTATTGTTTGGGGAATTAAACATTTCAAAAATAAATAAATTATGTGGATTTCACTTTTCATAATTATCGGATTGGCGAGTTTCTCGTTTCTTGGATACATTCTAACAAAAGAAAAAAAAGAATAAATGGCATATGTAATTGGTAAAAAAATAGTTAAAGATACTGCGAATTTTGATAATTACGCATATGGTATCACTTTGCCAGTTAGATTGGGTGAGACTGGATATTTTGAACAAGCGTTTCAATCATTTGAACAGGCAAAAAGTAATTTAAGAAATTTACTTTTAACGAAGAGAGGTGAGCGAATTATGCAACCGGATTTCGGTACGGGTCTTGAAGAATTATTATTTGAACCTATGACCAGTAACGATGAATTTGAGGAAAGATTACAAGATACAATTACAGATAGTGTAAATTTCTGGCTTCCTTATATCAACATTGATGAAATTGAAGTAGAAATGACTGATGAAATGAAAGATGCACATTTAGCAAAAATGAAAATCTTATTTACAGTAGGAAATGAAATCACACAACAGGTCGTAACCTTTACAATACGAGGATAATAAATAAAAGATGGCATTAAACAGTATAACAAAAAGTAGTAATAAGGGTAGAGATATAAAATATCTCAATAAAGACTTTGCGAGTTTTCGTGATAACTTAATTGAGTATTCAAAAACTTATTTCCCAAAAACATATTCGGATTTTAACGAAGCATCACCAGGAATGATGTTTATTGAAATGGCATCATATTTAGGTGATGTACTTTCATATTATATTGATGATTCACTTAAAGAATCAATGATGTTGTATGCCGAAGATAGATCAAATGTAATTACACTTGCAACTTATCTTGGATATAAAGCAAAAGTAACCACACCGAGTTTAGTGACACTTTCAGTTTATCAATTAGTTCCTGCGGTTGGTAACGGTGTAAATAATTCTCCAGATTCTCGTTTTTATATGAGAATAAAGGAAGGAATGGTAATTGAGAGTTCTGAAACATCAACTTTATTCAGAACAACCGAACTTTTAGATTTCAACGTAAAAGATGAAAGAGAAATTTCAGTACACGAAAATGATCCTGTTTCTGGAGAACCATCAATTTATTTAGTAAAAAAGAAAATCAAAGCAATTTCGGCAACGGTACAAACAATTGAAAAAACATTTGCATCTCCAGACCAATATTCAAAAATTGAGATTAGTGATACAAACGTTATTGACGTTTACGATGTACGAGATTCAGAAGGAAATAAATGGTACGAAGTTCCATATTTGGCACAAGAAATGGTTTATATCGATTATCCTGCAACGGAAGAAACAGACCAAAATCTTGTACAATATAAAGATACAGTACCAAATATCTTAAAACTATTAAAAACCTCACGAAGATTTGTAACTCAGGTAAATGCCGATAATACAACTTCTTTAGTTTTTGGTGGTGGAAATTCAAGTACTGGAGATGAAACTTTAATTCCAAACTTCAAAAACGTTGGATTGGGATTACCAAGTTCAATTGATAAGTTAGGAGCATCATTTGATCCAGCTAACTTCTTGAAAACCAGAACATACGGTCAGGCACCCTCAAACACCACGTTAACAGTTAGTTATCTTGTGGGAGGTGGTGTAACATCAAATGTTAAAAAGGGTACATTAACACGTATATTACGTATTGATTTTGAAGATGATACGAGTAGTTTATCAGGACCACATTTAATTCAGTACAATCAAATGAAAAGTTCAGTAGCAGTAGAAAACGAAGAACCTGCAACGGGTGGTCGTGGTGCTGAAACCATTGAGGAAATTAGAGAAAATTCATTAGCAAATTTTGCATCTCAAAACAGAGCAGTAACTGCAAAAGATTATCAAGTACGAGTTTTATCATTGCCACCAAAATTCGGTGGGGTTGCCAAAGCATACGTTGCACCTTATGGTCAAAAAGATAATCCAACTTTTGCATTAAACCTTTACATTCTTGGTTATGATTCTGAAAAGAAATTATCAACTTTAAATAAGGCAGTAAAAGAAAATGTAAAAACTTATTTGAATGAGTACCGACTTTTAACCGATGGTGTAAATATCATTGATGGTTTCGTAATAAACTTTGGAGTTGATTTTGAAATCCGTGTTTATGGTTCGTACAACAAACGAGAAGTTTTAGTAACCGTAATAAATAAATTAAAAGAATATTTCAATGTTGATAACTGGTCATTTAATATGGCAATCAATATAAGTGAAGTAGAATTGATAATTGCTGGTGTAGAGGGAGTTTCCTCAGTACCGAAAGTTATTATGGAAAATAAATGTTTAGGTCAATATTCAAGACATTCTTATGATTTGTCCGAAGCAACAAAAGGAAAAATGATTTATCCGAGTTTGGATCCATCGATTTTTGAAATCAAGTTCCCAAATAAAGATATAAAAGGTAAAGTAATATAATATGTACTATTTTCAAACAGCCATTAAAGATTCAACGTTGTATAAAGGGCAACGAGAACAGAACACCGGATTAGATGAAATTTTAGAAATTTCTAAAACCTATTATGGTGATTCTTTAGAAATCTCCCGTCCTTTAATAAAATTTGATATCGAAAAAACAAAATCATTTTTAGATTCACTTTCTTTAACTATAAATTCTGCATTTCTTGTATTAAAGGAGGCAGAAAGTTCTGAGATTCCATCTGAATATACAATCACGGCAAATCCAGTAAATGGAAGTTGGGATATGGGTATCGGTACAAAATTCGATGATATCAGTACGGACGGTGTAACGTGGAGACAGAGAAAAAACGGTGAATATTGGGCATCTTCTGGAGGCGATATTCATACCGGTGATGAAACTTCTCATATATTACAATATTTAGGTTCAGATTTAGAAATGGATGTAAAACCAATTGTAGATGGGTGGATTGCTAACCGATATAATAATGAGGGATTTTTATTATCATTTACCAGTTCGATGGAGGATGATAGTAACGAATATGGTGTATTACAATATTTCAGTAAAGAAACAAATACAATTTACCAACCGAAACTAAGAATAAGTGTAGATGATTCAGAATTTAATACTGGAGATTTGACAGAATTAGTTTCTGATGATATTCAAATTAAATTTAAGAATTTAAAATCAACATATAAAGTAGATACAACGGTAAATATAAAAATTGTGGGTAGAGAAAAATATCCGATGAAAACATATACAAAACAATATGGTTATACAGATATACAATTTTTACCAAAGACAACGTATTACCAAATTAAAGATTCAATAACACACGAAATTGTTGCACCATATGGAGCAGGAAGTACTGTAAGTTGTAACTCAGTAGGTAACTACTTTAAATTGAATTTACACAATTGGGAAATTGGTAGAGATTATTATATTGAAATAAAAACAACAATTGGTGGTTCGGAAATGATTATTTCTGATCCGAGTATTACATTTACAGTAGAAAAGTAAAAAATGGATAAATCCTCTGAAAAAATAAAAAAAGGAATTGATAAAATTCTACAATCTGACCAATATACCGATGAATACAAAAAGGTAATAATGGATAGGTTGGGAGTTGATTATTCTGCACCTAAAACTGAATCAGAAACTATTGATACCGAATTCGATTTATTGAAAAACGGTGGAATTATAATTTCAGAAAGTAAAAAAGAGGGAAATCTTGTAACAATTACAGAAAAACCAAAAGCAGTTTCCGGATATTTAGAAAAACCTAAGTATTTAGAAGATGAACTTACAAAGGCAGTAGATGTAAAGGTAGATGAACTAATAAACAAACCACCTAAAACCAAACCTTTAACAGTTCCAAAAGAAACATACGATGATTTACAAAAGTTGTATGATGAAAGTATAAATGACTTAGAAGATTTACGAGAACAGTTAAATAAAAAAATATCAGAATTGGCAACTGCAAATATTTCAATAGAATTATTAAACCAAACCGTAGATTCTGAAAAACTTTTACGAGCGGCGGCAGATAATGAAACTCAATCTTCAACCGATAGATATTCTGCGGTTCTGAATGATTTTCAAATTGCTATGCAAAAAGGAATTCAAGAAGCAATTGAAAGAGTAAGTTTATCAGCACAAGTTGCTGGATTACAGGCACAGAAAGAAGTTCTAAAAGAACAATTAGAACAAATGAGAGTGATAGTTGAAAACTTACAACAATCAGTTGAACAGGCGGCAGATGCATTAGATGACCAACAAGAATTACAAGCATCATCCGCATTACTAACGGGTACTCCAGGATTCTATGAAAAAACAAATCAAAGTGGATGGAAAGTTCCTGAAAGTTCAATCGGTACTCCAAATGGTGAGCCGATTTATTTACGTCACACGAGGTTTGCAAATGGTCCAATTATTGATTTTTATAATTTATCCGAAGAACCTTTAATTTTCACTTTCACATATGAAAAAGTGAGTAGAGAAGATTGTAAAAAGTGTGGTGGTATATTTATCGGAGGACCTCAGAGAATAGAAGTACCTGCACGTGTTGATTCAGATCCAGGAAAAACTCCAGTTGAATTCAAACAAGTGAAAACTCACAAAAATAAAAGATTCCATATTGGAAAATCAATTGATGCGATTAAAGTAACCGTTTCAAATGGTGATACGTTCTCAATTCCAGCAGGATATCGTATTAGAAGTAGAGATGCATAAAATAAATAAAGAATGGCAATAAAAGGCTTTAAAGAAGTAGTAGATCATAAAGGTTATCGTATAGATACCAAAGATAGACAGATTTTTGAACGAGATTTAAAAGAATCTTTGTTCGGAACATCTGCGACTACTTGGGATGTGTATGGAAATACCGATATGATTGAATTTGTTCTTTACGATACAAACGATAACCAACTTCCACAAGGAGATAATGAAAAAATGGTTCGTTATATTTCAATGGATGACCCAAATATACAAAAATATTTTGTAATAAACGAAGATATTGAGGATATTAAATTAAACGGTGCCAAAGAATTTTTAGTGGATACCGAACTTTTGATTAAAGAGGCGGGATATTCAAATGGGATTTTCAAAACTCAAATTACTTTAGTAAATCGTAGAGTTGGTTCAGAAGTTGTAGAATTTGACAAAATGTGGATTCACGAAATTTCTCCATCGAGAACTGAAATCAGAATTCTACCAGTAAATGAAAATGATAAAGGAATTTTACCTGATTTAGAAGAACGTTATGATGTTTTTATAAATGGTGGTGAATTTAGAGATGATACTATTTCTTTTGTACAACAATACGTTGAAGAACTTGATTTAACGAAAGTTTTTGAACAAATGTTGAAAATCAAAGGAAAAGTAAAAGAAGGTCAAGGATATATTGATTTAATAAAGAAAGAATTTAAAATTGATGATTTCGGTAAATTTTTATTAGATGTAAAAACGAAATTCATAAAATCAGTACAATTCTGGGTAGAAAACAAAGATTCAAATATCAATTCTACATTATACGGAAAACCACTTGGAACAAATCCATCGGTTTCTCTTTCTATAAATGAAATAAAAACAAAAGTAATTTATACTCTGAGTGAAACTATTGATTATGTTTTGACAAAAAGAGATATTTTAGAAAAATCGGTACTCTCAAAAGAAGAACAAGTAACTTTTGATGAATTAGAAGATATTTTGAAAACAACAACGGATGACAGTATTTATGATACAACGATTCCAGAAAGTGTGGATGCGGCAATCAGAGGTTGTATGGATCCAAACGCTGAGAATTTCAATGCCGATGCAACTATCAACGATGGAAGTTGTATTTATCCTGCACCTCCAGTAGAAGATGTGGATATCGTAGTTCCACCAATTGAAATTCCAATACGAACAAAAACATATTATTGGTGGGAAGATTCAGCGTGGTTATCTTATAAAGGTGTAGATGAAAAATGGCACAAGGTAGATGCGGATGAATTTCAGTTTAGAGAAATTTCATTTATCGATGGTCCGAACATTCACGGTGATATCAGAACAATTCAAAAAGTTCGTAAAGTAGATATTAACGATTTAGATCCAATTGATATCGGATTTTCAGGAATCTGTATGGATAGAAGTTCAATAAATTACAGAAAACCAGGACCGTGTAGATATTTCAATCCTCCACAAGATGACTTTAGATTTGAAGATGGTGATTTTTTCAGATATCCTGATGATAACTATAATGGGAACGGTGGTTATGAAAATTATGACTACAACGATCCAATAAACTTTTCCGGTGGAGGTGGTTCACGTTTTACCAATAGAAATAGATACGAATATTAAAATCTAATATTTATATAGAACAAACAACAATAAAATGCCAGAAAGACCAATAGAATTTGACGGAAACGTTTACGATGGGAACGGAGATAACGCCCGTGATATATTTGATAACCGATATGTGAATACCGGTTCAGATACATATGTCGGTCCAAATGGTGATAAGAATCCTGGTGATATTTCATTTATTAGAGGTTGCACGAGTCCTTTATCTATAAACTACAATCCTATGGCAACCGTTGATGATGGTTCTTGTAGTGAGGTTGAGATGGATCATCCTGACGATTATATTAGTATGGTTGGATTTGATGAAGATATTCAAATTGAACTAACCTCAGTACCAAAGGGTAGTAAAATTTTAGTGGATGGAATTGATTCCGAAAAAATCACTCCAAGTGTTTTAACATTTTCACAAAAACAATTACTTACACCGAAAATATTCAAATTAAAACTTTCAGGTTATTCATCTGAAATACAATACCGTGTAAAAACTATCAATGCAAATTTCATGTTCTGGAAAGGAGTGAATTATCGTATTATAGTTGATAAATTGGTAGATGGTGTTTGGGTAACACAACCACGAGTTTTCAATAATGCACACGTTGAAATAAAGTATGTTAAATTAGATTTCGATATGAAACTGGATATAATTCCAGATGATGATATTATCGAAGTTGATGATGACAGACATCCAACTTTTCCAACCGAAGAAATTACTAAACACCGTGTAACAATATCAGGTGATGTTTCAAGTGATGATATAATCAAATATATTACTTCAAGTGGTAAGACTGGTTTTGTACTGAATGGTGATAAAACGGATATTACAGTTTTATTTGATGGTACTGGAGACCAACCTTGGATGGAATTACAAAGAGTTGGTATTTCTAAATTTACACATTTTGTAAAATACGAAGTAATTGGTCCTGATACTCACAAACCTACAATCTCGGAAGATGATTTCAAGAAAATATTAGGTCCGGGTACAACTCAAATAAATGTAGTAGCGAATAAACTCACAATTGAACCTCCAGTGAATCAACCGATTGTTGGTGTAGATAATGATGTACTACAATACAATATAAACCAAAAAGGGTTTTTAAACATAAAATATTTCTCTCAATTTACCGATTCTGTAAAATATACACTCGGTAAAGTAGAACGAGAACTTAAACCAAATGGAACATTACAACTTTCAGTTAGTGATTTTACAAATGGAATAGGAAACTATACTCTTTACTTACAACCAATCTCAAAGACAGGTGGAAGTGGAGAACCACAACGAGTACTTATTCAAGTACTTAGTAAAACTCATTTACCTGGACCAGATATTACTCATATCACATATCCAGAGAATATCAAGGGTGCAGATTTCAGAGGTTACAACGAAGATTTCAAAATTTCTTGGCAATCAGTAAATACAAATTATATTGAGATTTACGCTGGGAAATATGATAACGAATTCTCAGTAGCAAAAGTAGAGGACAACGGTTCTTTAACTTTAAACGTTAGTAAAATTTTAACAAAGGCAAGAATCAAATTCGGTAGTAATACTGATAAGATTCCTTTTGATTTAATTTTAGTACCGTTCAATATGGAGGGTGATGAACTTACAAAGGGTAAGGAAGAGAAAATCACAATATTATTTGATAAAGGGGATTTAAAATTACGTAGAGCACAAGTAA
>Ga0256844_10000857_pt1 | contig 11488 bp, 10 predicted proteins | sample MusselsmetaG_FD_189100 | JGI IMG/M metagenome (GOLD analysis project Ga0256844, IMG submission 189100) | Mussel associated microbial communities from hydrothermal vent at the East Pacific Rise, Pacific Ocean - Mussels | ecosystem: Host-associated > Mollusca > Shell > Unclassified ... | reverse complement strand
AATTTCTTATACAAAATATTTGTAAGAAGCTCTCTGCTCTAAGGCCTTTGCATAAGTCTGAATAATCATCAAAAATCCACTTTTTACTCATTTGTAAATTTCTTAAACCCAGCCTTAGCCCTGCTAGGACAAGGTTTAATAAAATCACCAAGTGGGCAAAAATTGAATTTTGCTAATCATCCATATTTATGCAAAGGTCTCTGATAGTTAATATTTATATCTAATGCAGGTCTCGTGAGAGCCTCTTGGTAAAAAACTAAATATTAAAGTTTAAATTGCCCTATGATATAATTTCGCAAAGGTATCAAGGCAAAACTCTGTGTTATTGTCGGGAGCTAAACCATTACATTAAACCCACTATAACTTTATGGAACATATAAACGCTATTATTCTTGCAGCCGGCAAAGGCTCGCGTATGAATGCCGCCAAGCCAAAGGTTTTGCAGGTCTTATCGGATAAGACTTTGCTTGGGCATGTGCTAACGCAAGCGCAAGCATTATGCTCCCAAGTGTTCGTTGTGGTTGGATTTGGCGGCGATCAGGTGCGTCATTTTTTTAAAGATGATTCAATTCATTGGGTGGGGCAAGCCGAGCAACTTGGTACTGGACATGCTGTGCAGCAGGCGATGCCACATATTGATGACGATTCAATTTCTCTTGTGCTGTATGGCGATGTGCCTCTTATTGAGCAATCAACTTTAGAAAAATTAACGGCTCAAGTGCAAAAAAGTGGCGTGGCATTGCTTTCGGTAATATTGGAAAATCCAACAGGTTATGGGCGCATTATTCGCCAAAACAATCAAATTCAAGCCATTGTTGAGCAAAAAGATGCCAGCATTGAGCAACTCAAAATCTGTGAAGTCAACACTGGCGTTATGGCGGTTGATAGCGGTTTGTTAAGAAGTTATTTGAGTAAGTTAGATTCAAATAATACCCAAGGTGAGTTTTATTTGACTGATATTATTGCGATGGCTGTGGGCACTGGCAAAACCATTGCATCGGTCATTGTAGAAAACGAATGTGAAGTGGCAGGCGTGAATGATAAAATACAATTAGCGACATTAGAAAGGGCTTTTCAGAAAAATCAGGCGAGCCAATTTATGCAACAAGGCTTAATGTTAAGAGACCCTGCCCGTTTTGATTGTCGTGGTAATTTAAGTTTTGGGCAAGATTGTGAAATCGATGTTAATGTGGTGCTTGAGGGCGATGTATCGATTGGAAACAATACAACAATTGCACCAAATTGCATAATAAGAAACACTAAAATCGGCGATAATGTGGTTATCTTGCCAAATTCTTTGATTGAAGACGCTGTGATTGGCGATGGCGCTTTCATCGGTCCATTTGCACGCATTCGTCCTGAAAGCAAAATCGGCAACAATGTTAAAATCGGCAATTTTGTTGAGGTGAAAAAATCTACCATTGGCAAGGGATCAAAAATTTCACATTTAAGTTATGTGGGCGATACTGTGATGGGTGAAGAGGTTAATATTGGCGCAGGCGTTATTACTTGTAATTATGACGGCGTTAATAAGCACCAAACCACGATTGGCGATGGTGCATTTATCGGCTCAGACACTCAGCTCGTTGCCCCCGTTGTTATTGGCAAAAATGCCCTTATCGGAGCAGGCTCTACCATCACTAAAAATGCGCCAGACAACGCCTTGACACTAAGCCGAGCCAAACAAAGCAGCTTAAAGAAAGGGATTAAAAATCATGATTAGAAAAGTGTCTGAAATAAAAGATCAGGCACTGATTGAGCAAATGTTATTGTCAGGCAGTTATGGCGTGTTGAGTTTAATGGGTGATAGGCCGTATGGCGTGCCATTGAATTACATTTATTTTCAGGATGCCATTTATTTTCACAGCGCACCAAAGGGCGAGAAAATTCGCCTACTTGAGCAAAATCCACAAGTGTCTTTTAGTGTTGTTACAGAGGACACCATTATTCCCTCAAACTTTAGTAGCGATGAAGGCCTGGCATGCCCAGCCACTGCATTTTTTAAGTCTGTTATTATTGAGGGCAATGCACAAATTATTGAAGACTTTGATGAAATTGGCAAAACTTTCACCGCAATGATGCAAAACCTTCAGCCAGAAGGCGGTTATTTGCCTTTTGAAGATGAAGTTTATAAGAAAAAATTTAAGGCGCTGGTCGTGGTTAAAATTAACATTGAGTGGCTCAGTGCCAAGTTTAAATTTGGACAAGGGCTTAATCAAAAAAGGTTTCAAATGTTGCTTGATAATCTGCAAAAACGCGGCACAAAAATGGACTTATTGACCATTCAAGCAATGCATCAATACCGCCCAGAAAAATACAAGTGTTAGCATTACCACGCAATGTTTGGCTGTTGACAATTAGTTTATCGTTGTTTATGTCTTTAAGTGTTTTTGTTGTTTTTATTGGTGGCATTATTGGCCAATCTTTGGCGCCCTATGTTAGTTTGTCAACCCTGCCAGTGGCAATGTTGGTGATAGGTACTGCCAGTGGCATTCTTCCTGTTGTTTATGTGATGTCTAAAATCGGTAGAAGACGCACTTTTTTAGGCGTTTGTGTTTATACAATCGCTATTATTGCGCTTGCCATTGTTGCCCTGCAAATACAATCTTTTTATTTATTTTGCTTGTCCATTTTTTTGTTTGGCATTACTATGGCAACCATGAATCAGTTTAGATTTGCTGCTATTGAAAGTGTTGGTGAAAATCTCAACGCAACGGCAACCTCAACGGTGCTTCTCGGTGGCTTGGCCTCTGCTTTTTTAGGGCCAGAACTGGCAATATTGGGAAAAGACTGGTTTAACACGCCTTTTGTCGGTTCATTTTTGTTGCTCAGTTGTTGTTTTGTATTGGCATTTTTGCTATTGTGGTTTTACCAGTCAAAATACATTCCTGAAAGTGAGCAAAAACAGTCGGGTAGAAGTTTAAAAGCGATTGTCAAGCAGTCCGTGTTTATCGTTGCCATATCCAGTGCTTCGGTGGGTTATGTTGTTATGAGTTATATTATGACTGCTACCCCAATGAGTATGCATATTATTGACGGTTTTTCTTTGATGCAAACTAAATTCGTCATTCAATCCCATATGATTGCGATGTTTCTACCTTCTTTGTTCACCCCAATTATTGTTAAATTATTTGGACTTAGTAAGATGATGATAATCGGTATTGCGCTATATTTTGTCTGTATTTTTATTGGTTATAGCCATAGTTTGCATAATTATTGGGTGGCGCTTATTTTATTGGGACTCGGTTGGAATTTTCTATTTATCGGCAGTACCAGTTTATTGCCACGCGCTTATCGTGGTTCTGAAAAATTTAAAGTGCAGTCCATTAATGATTTGCTGATTTTTGCCACACAAGCCGTAGCCTCATTGTCTGCTGGTTGGTTTGTGTTTAACTTTGGCTGGGAAGTTGTGCTGTTGTCAACTGTTCCATTGTTATTGTTACAATTATTGGTGTTGTTATGGTGGCTAAGGAAAAAATCCCACTAAAACTTTATGCAAAGGCCTCTCTATAAGTGTTTAAGTATATTTTTGCCTAGCGTGTAAGCATATAAAGCACTGGGTAGAAACTCAATGAGCGTATCGTCAATGATGCGCTCTTGAGAGATTGTTTTGGTCGTTACTGTATTATTTGAAATCTTATTTTGTTTGATATATCCAATAAAGCCTTTGAGTTTTCTAGCATCTTTTACAACCAAATCAGACCATTTAATCTCTACACACCAATTGTTTAATGTGTTGACAATATCAACCTCTCCATTGTTCCATCGTGCGTAATGCAAGCCACCATCAATATGAAGCCATTGGCTAAATATTGCAGTCTCCACCAGCGACCCCATTGCCTCATCGTCATCTTTGATTGTGCCAAATAAGGCTGCTCGCATCGATGGATTGGTTAAATACACTTTGAACCGAGTGGCGCGTTTAAATTTTTTAGCATGGATGTCAACACGATGGATTATTTTGATTAAAAATGCCGCCTCCAAATAGGTTAGATATTTTTTAATGGTGCTTTTGGAGACACCTGACGATTGTGATAGCGATTCTAGGCTTATTTCGTTGCTAGTGTTATAAGCGATTGTTGTGAACAATGCGTTTAATTCTTGCACATCAGCAATGCCGTAAACACTGGGCAAATCTCGGAGCAAGACTTTATCAATAATATCACTTTTAATATATCTGGCACTGTCTTCTTGTGCAGTAATGGATAGCACCGCCTCTGGATAACCGCCATAATTTAAATAATTTACAAACTCAGTGTTTAATGCCTCAATATCTACAGCGCTAAAACGCTCTCCATCTGTAGCAATAAGTGTATCTTCTTTTTCAATAAAAGCCAAATATTCTGAGAAAGTTAAAGGTGGCAACAAGAAATCTGTGAATCGTCCTGCCCCTGATTCTTTGCTTTTAAGTTTTAACGCAGCAGCAGCAGACTCAGTGGCAATAAATTGATAAGCAGGATAAGAATCCACCAAAGATTTTAGATGAATTTCCCATTTTGGCAAATATTGAATCTCATCAAAAACGATAAACAGCGTTTCTTTGCGACTGTGTTGATGTATATCTTGAAACATATTGACCATTTCTTCTAATGCCATGCCAGTGTATAACGGTGTTTCCAAAGAGATGTATAAAATGTTGTATGGGCTAATGCCCTCTGTTAACAAAGCATCTATTGCTTGGAGTGCCATCACAGTTTTACCTACTCGCCTCGGTCCCATTAATACAATCGCTCGATTGATGTCTTGTTGCACTAGTTTATAAAATGAGGGGAAGTAGGAGCGTTTGGGCAAGTCTTGATAGTGTTTATCAACACGCCCATTGTTTTTCCACCAAGGGTTGTCAAAGAATAGGCGCCTTTCTATTTCTTCTTTTGAGATTGTTTTTAGTGCATGCATAATAAAATAAGAGTAAATATTTAACTCTAATTATACATAACTAACATTTAGTAGTATATATTTAACTCTAATATAGAATAAACTATAACTAAGAGTAAACATTTAACTCTAATATAATATAATTTTAAACTAAGAGTAGATTGTTACTCTTAGTTTAAAATTCAATGCCTTCAATTTGAGCAATGGTGTGAATGTCTTTATCGCCACGACCCGAAAGATTGATAATCATATTTTTATCTTTACCCAGTTGTTCTGCAAGTTTTATGCCGTAAGCCACAGCGTGGGAAGATTCTAATGCAGGCAAAATACCTTCAGTTTTGGTTAAAGTGTGGAAAGCCTCAAGCGCTTCTTTGTCGGTAATGGCAACATATTGCGCACGACCGCAGTCTTTTAAGTAGGCATGCTCTGGGCCAACACCTGGGTAATCTAATCCAGCGCTGATGGAATGCCCTTCAATAATTTGCCCATTTTCATCTTCCATCAAATAAGTACGACTGCCGTGTAAAACACCCATACTGCCTGCACAAAGTGGGGCTGCATGCGCAGTTGGGCCTTTTTCTAAGCCGTGTCCTGCTGCTTCAACGCCATAAATATTAACGGTTGCGTCGTCAATAAACGCATGAAACAAACCAATCGCATTTGAGCCACCACCCACACACGCCACCAAAGCATCGGGCAAACCGCCGACCTGTTCAGCAAATTGTATTTTGGCTTCTTTACCAATCACACTTTGAAAATCTCGCACCATCATTGGATAAGGATGTGGCCCTGCAACTGTGCCAATGATATAAAAAGTATCGTCAATATTGGTTACCCAATCACGCATCGCCTCGTTCATTGCATCTTTTAGAGTTTTTGAACCTGAGGTGACGGGGATAACCGTAGCCCCTAATAATTTCATGCGAAATACATTAAGTGCTTGACGAGCCACATCCACCGCACCCATATAAACCACGCATTCCAACCCCAAACGAGCCGCAACTGTTGCCGTTGCTACGCCATGTTGACCAGCACCTGTTTCGGCAATAATACGGGTTTTACCCATGCGTTTTGCCAAAAGCGCCTGGCCAATGGTGTTGTTTACTTTGTGTGCCCCCGTGTGATTCAAATCTTCTCGTTTAAGGTAAATTTGCGCACCACCTAATTTTTGACTCAAATTTTTTGCATGATAAAGCGGCGTAGTGCGACCTACATAATGCTTTAAATCGTCTTCAAACTCAGTTAAGAAATCCGCATCTTCTTTATATTTTTCGTAAGCCTCTTTTAATTCGGTTACGGCTGTCATTAAAGTTTCGGCGATGAAAATACCACCATATTGCTCGAAATGCCCTTTATCGTCGGGTAAGTTGTAATTATTCATATTCTGGAAATGGTTTGTTTAATAAATTTAAGTAAGGCCTAAAGGCAAACAATCGATTGCGCTTATTTTCGGTTAGTTCTTTTAAGATTTCAACTCTAACTAAATCATCTACAATATTTTTTGCCGTAGCACTAGAAACTTCTAGTTGCACACGCACATCTTCAACATTGATGAAGGGCATTTGAAATAATTTTTCTAACAATCTTAAATTGTTGTTTGCTCGATTGCCCGTGTTTTCCCTAATAGTTTCGGTTAAATTATCTTTTAAATTAAGCACATCATTCAAAATTTCAATACTATGTTTGGCGGTTTGTTCCACGCCTTTGAGGAAAAATAACAACCAATTTGATAATTCATTATCCATTCTAACTTTCATTAACTTTTGATAATAACTATTTTTATTAGTCTCAAAAAATGCTGACATATAAAGTAATGGCTTGGATAGTAGATTATTGCTAACCAAATATAAAGGTATTAAAATTCTACCGACCCTGCCATTACCATCCAAAAACGGGTGGATGGTTTCAAATTGATAATGAATAATAGCAATTTTTATAATATCTGGCACAAGGTGTTGGCTGTGTAAAAAGTTTTCCAAATCACCCATTAATTTATTTACAAAATCATGGTGTGGCGGGATGAAATCAGCGGTATCAATATTATTTCCACCAATCCAATTTTGCGAAGTTCTGAATTCGCCAGGCATTTTCTTCACACCTCTGCCAGAGGATAGCAAAATTTCGTGTATTTGTTTAATTAAGCGTGTGCTGATTGGCATTTCGTCTAATTTATTAATGGCCTCCGTTATCGCTTTAATATAAAGATTAACTTCTAGCCAATCATCTTTTTGTTCTATCTTAATATCACTTTCTTTTTTAAACGAATCTTCAATCGCAGTTTGGGTACCTTCAATTTTGCTTGATTGCGTCGCCTCATTGTTAATAAAACTCATAATAAATAGGTCAATATTTGGCACCATTCTTGCCATGGCATTCAATTCCCCTAATAGGCGAGTTGATTTTTCCATCTGCACTTGTATCAGGCTATCGTCAATTTCAAATAATTGATTAATGTCGTTGGGTAAAAAATATTGGTAATTAAAGGCGTTAATAGATTGAAAATTACCAGATTGAAATTGCGATATTTTCATTAATCGTTCCAAGAAAAAGTGAAATAAGAAAACTCATATTTTACTTTATTGCCATAAAGTGAAATAAGGAAATCCATATTTTACTTTATTGCCATAAAGTGAAATAAGGAAATCCATATTTTACTTTTTCGCCATAAAGTAAAATAAGGAAATTATTCTGTTTTAACGACTAAGTGAATATTGCCCCAACCAAAAACCCATTGCTATTTCTGTACGGATAGAGTAGTCAAACACGAAAAGGGTTAATGTCAAGACAGCGTTGTTATGTTTGCAATTTTTATCTTTGGATTGGAGTATTGGCAATAAAATGTTTTATTTTCTCAATATCTTTTATACCTTTTATACTTTCCACGCCACTAGACACATCAACTGCATAGGGATTAACCTGTTTAACGGCAGTAGATACCGTATCAGGTGTAAGCCCACCTGCAAGAATAATTGGTAAATCAATATCAACTTTGGCCAAAGACCAATCAAAATGCTCACCTGTGCCACCATAAGCCTCTTGGTTAAAGGCATCTAATAACAAACCGCTGGCTTGATGATAGTCTTCTGCCATTTTAACAATATTGGTATCGGCATGCACTCGCAAAGCCTTGATAAAAGGCATGGCATATTGATTACATTCTATAGGAGATTCGTCACCATGAAATTGTAGAGTGTCCAACGGCACTTCGCACAATACTTCATCAATAAAACCAGAATCTGCATTCACAAATAAGCCCACGCGGTTAACAAACGGTGGCAATGCATTGACAATTTCCAAAGCAGTTTCTACTTCAACATGGCGTGGCGACTTGTCGTAAAATACTAAGCCAATAGCATCTATGCCAAGAAATGACGCTGCTCGTGCATTGTCAGCAGTGGTAAATCCACAAACTTTAATTTTGGTTTTCATTGTCCAATTTGGTTCTAATTTTATCTTTGTCAATCCACCATTTTCCCTCTACTAACTGGTCAATTGCACCTGATAATTTCTTTAAAAACACATCAGGCTTGTCCAATTCTAAGGTTCTACGCCACAAATCAAAAGTTGATTGATCTGTTACATGAGAATGTTTGTCAGCAACACTTGCCAGCATTTGTGAAGTGAAAAAAGTCAAATCATCTTCCTCGCCACATCGCATTGAAGTAATATAATGCGCCACCGTTGCCGCTACCGCTCGTGTGTCCGCCTCTTCAGGAGACTCTTCTACCAAATGTTGTAACATTGCCACCGTAATTTCAGGGTCAATCGGGAAAGTTATCCCCAACCACAACGCATGCCCCAACGCCACCAACGCATCTGGACCTTCTGACAAAAACATCACATCACAAGCCTCAACCGCCAATTCCCACAATTCATCATCTTGCGCCAATGTAAAAGCAGTAAAGGCCTTTTCCCAAGCATCAGCACCCTTATAGCGCTCAACTTGAATACGACCAATTTCTAATAAATTTTTGATGCGATCTTCAGTCGGCGCATTCTCGCTCAAACCCGCCAATTGTGCCTCAAAATACGCCAAACGAGCCTGAAGTTGCTCCTCATTCGCATACACATCTTCGCCATCATCGCCATCAAAAATATCTTGTTCTTTATTTAAATATTTAAAACCCATTTGTTACTCCCTAATAAAAAGCCGCTTCCAAACGATCTTCCCAATTCTCAGGTGTATCGCCATAATCAGGCTTCACATCCATCTGAAAAAATCGTTCATCACCCGACTTGGCAATATTCTTAACAATTGGCACCAAATCTTCAAATGATTCTAAATTGGTATGGGCAATCATCACTTCACTTAATAATAACATAATTTTTTATCTTGATAAAAATTGATATTTTACCGCACATCAGCGTTCACACTTTCAATAGAAAATTTTTCATCCTTTATCTCTTGAAAAATTGCCGCACTTAATTTTCCGCCATACACACAGCCCGTATCAATGCCAAGTGCATGTTGATTGATTTTTACCTCATTAAAATTTTGATGCCCATACACCACAAAACCTTGTCCACCATTATATATATCCGCCCAAAAAATCGATTTATCATCCTCTTTGCCAAAGGTTACAAAATTATGGTCTTGATCTAAGAAGCGTAATCTCAGAATTTGAGCCCTTGATTTTTTGGAAATTTTATTCAAATTTTGGCGATTTTGCAAGCCACCATGCAAAATAGTAATTTTTCCAAATTGCATAAACAAAGGCATATTCTTCAAATAACTTATATCTTCAGCATTTAAATTTACAACAATATCCTGTTCATCCTCATCCAACACTATCGGATTTTCCTTGATACTCTCTTGATGTTGTAAGTAACGAACAATCTTATCCTCATGGTTACCCAAAACAGATTTAATATTATGGCTTTGCAAATATCTAAGTGTTTTAATCGAGTCTTTCCCCCGAGTAATCACATCGCCAACACAAACCTCTATGTCGTTTTTCGCTGGTTTTATCTTCTGCCGTAATTGCGCTAATTCACTGCAACAGCCGTGAATATCGCCGTAAGTTATCAGTCTGCTCATTCGCCAAGTTTAAAGTGCTTGTGGATTTTTTCAAGAAAACGCACTTCTTCTTTGTTGAGTCTTTTCCCTTTGGTTGCTGTGTGAGCCCATAAGTTTCTGTATTTATTAAATTGTGAAATCCATTTTACTTTTTCTGATTTGCTATTAAACCCCAAGCCTACATCAATAGAAAATAAATCTTGAAATGGTTTAAATTGATTGCCATCTGATGACTTTTTAGACCAGTGTTTTTCTATAATTGTTTTATAGTCATTAATATTAAACATTCCCTGCCAGTCTACTTCTTCATTTCCAAGTCCATCTTTATAGTTTTTTTCTCTTTCTTGTTCTGCACGATCCATGCAGCTACGCTTAATACCGCCTATTTCCATGTCCCAGTCTTCGCCGAATAACCTTTTCAAGTTTCCTAATATTGTTTGCTTCATATGAGATTCAATACTCTCACCATAACGACGACCCTCATCTTGCAATTCATCGCTCTGCCTCTCTTTCCAGTCTATTAAATCTAACGGCTCATATTCTGGAAATTTAGAATTTACAATTGATTGGAAAAATCTTAGCCACTTTATATCAGCACCAGCTCCTAACAAACTTAAATAACTATTTTTATCGTCTGGTTTTAAATTTTGAATGGCATTTAAAACTACATTTAAATAGTCTTTTAACGCTACAAATCTATCTTTTGACGAAGACTTGGGGTTTAGCCTATTCCCTTCAATTAGAAAGCGATTCAAACTACCTATAAGTGTAATAAAAGCATAAGTTCCACGATCTGAAATAATAAAATATTTTTCTTTATTAAATATATCTTTATATTCAGACTCAACAAATTCATAACATAAATTCAATAGTTCAACAACCTGTCTTTTGCACATTTCCATCTCCTGATTATGATCAAGATTGTTGGTGTTATAGAGTGAAGGCAAGATTGAGTCTTTGACATACTTATTGCCTTTTGCATTTGGCAATAATCCTGATTTTGATAATGCCGTTGAAAATGGCTTAGAATGTAGGGATCTTCTTTCTTCGCCTATAGATATTTTATTATATAAAGGACTGTTTTGCGATCCCCCTAATTGTTTAATGATAGAAGATCTTAATGCTTTCATCCTAGATGCTGCAATGGGAGAGTCCCAAAATAAATCTTCTTCTAAGTCTAATCTTAGATCGGTGCTAACGGCCTTTTGGTTCTCATTTATCTCCATAAATAGCCTGAGTTGTTCAACAGATTCAAGTCCATCAAATGCAACTACTGGAATAGTGTTTGTTTTTAAATATTTAGAGTTGGCATATCCATATAGTCTATGCTGCCCATCAATAATATAGGCAATTGCATAAGCATTTGGAATTTTTAGGACGCCTAATTTTGATGATGAATTTTTTGTTCTTTTGATAAATTCAAAATTTAGTTTGGTTTTATTTACTTGACTAAAATTAACAATAATTGAATTTGGAAAATATCCGCCATCGTCAATAAATTTGGTAATTTTTTTTAATCTAGAGGGGATTAACAATCTTTGATAAGTTGGAAACTCTGACTCATTAGCCTTTGCCCTATGCAACACGAATCCAACT
>Ga0256844_10000856_pt1 | contig 11494 bp, 14 predicted proteins | sample MusselsmetaG_FD_189100 | JGI IMG/M metagenome (GOLD analysis project Ga0256844, IMG submission 189100) | Mussel associated microbial communities from hydrothermal vent at the East Pacific Rise, Pacific Ocean - Mussels | ecosystem: Host-associated > Mollusca > Shell > Unclassified ... | reverse complement strand
AGCTTCTTACCTGTTACACGAACCTCATCGCCTTGAATGGCTGGTGTTACTTTTAACTTTAAAGCCTTAATCGCTTTTACAATCTCTTTTGCTTCATCTTTTTCGATGCTATCAACTATTTTATAAATAATCTTTGTGTTTCCACCAGAAATACCCTCTGTCTTTACCTCTTCAAGAGATTTTCCAGCAATATTTCTTTTAATAAGTTTTGAAATAAGTATGTCTTTCAATGCATCAACTTTATCAGAAGAAGAAGAGCTAAGAGAAACCACTTTCCCTGCTTCATTCAAAGTAATCTCTGCAACAACGCCCTTAAAATCGAAACGTGTTTTAAGCTCTTTTTGTGCCATAATAATTGCATTTTTCATCTCCATCATGTCTAACTTTGCTGTAATATCGAAGTAGTGGTCTTTTGCCATGTCTTTTCCTTATATTTTATAAAAATCTTTTTTAGCATTTTAGCCAATCTGTAATAAATGTTACATATACTAAACGAACTCTATGTTATAGTTTTCATATAAAAGCAAAATGGAGATAACCTAAATGAAAAGAAGAGTCTTTCTAGCCTCTGCCGTACTTGCAGGGACAGCACTTGTACTGTTGCCTCAAGAAGCAAAAACTCCTATAAAGTTGGAACTTTTTAAAACCTTGGCAGTTGTACAAGAGATTCTTTTTCCTAAAGGGCTAAAAGCTCCTTCTGCTTCTGAGTTTGGGGCTACTGCTTATCTTGCCAATGTCTCTACTCACTCCTCTTTTTTAGCTTCTGACTTACGCTTTTTAAAAAATGGTGCTTTACTACTCATGAATGAAGAGAATGACTTTTTAACCCTTTCTTTTGAAGAGCAAGAAGAGGCTCTACGAGAGTTTACACAAAGTGACATGGGTGAGAACTGGGTTGCTTTTGTCTTGTACTTTACCATTGAGGGCTTATTGTCTGACCCCATTTATGGTGGAAACAAAAATGAGTCTGGTTGGAGATGGTTGGGACACAATGCTGGTCAACCACGACCACAAAAGCCATTTGCAGAGTTATTAGGAGAAGAAGCATGATATATGACGTATGTATTGTAGGAACAGGAGCTGGGGCTTCTGGAGTGGCACACAAGTTGGTAGAAGCTGATATGAACGTGGTCATGTTGGAGCGTGGTGAATTTTACAGAGAAAAAGACTTCTCTAAAGATGAGATTGCCTACTGTAAACGAGAGATAGTTACTCCAAACCTTGCAGACTCCTACCACACCATTGAGACTTTGGAAGATGGAGAGTGGACAAAAACATCGACCTTTAAAACAGAGAGTACCTACTTTAACGGTAACATTGTGGGTGGCTCGTCCAACTTTATGTCAGGGTATTTTCACCGTTTAAAGCCTCATGACTTTAGACTGCTCTCTAAGTTTGGAGCAATTGAAGGAGCAAACATTGTAGACTGGGTAACAGACTACGAAGAGTTTGAACCCTACTTTGAAGAGGTGGAGCGTTTGGTTGGTGTTTCAGGAGAAGTCACGCCTTACAAACACCATGAACCAAGAAGTACCAAAGATTTTCCCTACCCACCTTTGGATGAACACCCCATCTCTGCAAAGATTGATGAGGCGTGTAAAGAGCTTGGGTACAGCTCCTACAAAACCCCTCGTGCCATTTTGTCACAACCCAAAGAGAAGCGAAACAACTGCTACTACTCCAACTACTGTGGCTCTTACGGTTGTTCAAGTGGGGCTAAAAGTTCAGCTAGAGCTTCTCTCTTACAACCTCTACTGGAGAGAAAGAACTTGACCATTTTTACCCATGCTTTTGTTAAACAATTGGCTGAGAAAAATGGGAAAGTAAATGAAGCCATCTATGTTGATACGCAGACAAAAAAAGAGCATCACATTAAAGCGAAACTCTTTATTGTCGCTGGTCAAGCTGTAGAGAGTTCACGTCTGCTTTTAAACTCAAAGTCTAAAAACTTTCCCAAAGGTTTGGCAAACAACAGCAATCAAGTAGGGAAAAACCTACTCTTTTCAGCAGGAGGAGTTGGGCATGGAGAGTTTGACGAAGAGAGTATGCCTCTAAGTGACTTGATGCAAGAGGGAACGTTTGTAAACCGAAGCCTTTGTGACTGGTACTACTACGATGAACATGGTCAAAAAAAAGGGGGCATTGTAGACTTTTTGTTTGAACATGCCAACCCCATGACCAAAGCTGTTAAGCAACGTTTTGAAAATGGAAAACTGCTTTGGGGAGAAGAGCTTCAAGAGAAAATTTACCACAAAATAGCCAAAACCAAACAGCTTAACTTTGAGGTATTTAACGATTGGTTACCTACCGACAACTGTTTTGTTTCGGTTGATGAGAAGTACAAAGATGTGTACGGTGTTCCTGTGGCAAACATTCGTATTGGGTCGCATGAACATGACCTTGAAGTGGGTGAGTTTTTAGCCAAAAAAGCAGAAAATGTTTTAAAGCAAATGGGAGCAAAAAACCTTAGCACCTCCATCTCCTCTGCTCCACCACCCAACCTACAAGCTGGTGGTTGTCGTTTTGGAGACGACCCAAAAACTTCGGTACTCAACAAATATTGTCAAGCACATGAAGTAGAGAACCTTTTTGTGACCGATGGCTCATTTATGCCAACAGGTGGTTCTGTAACGTACACTTGGACAATTTATGCAAACTCTCTTCGCGTAGGTGATTACATTGTTAAAAATAGAGAGAAGTATCTAGAATCTACTCTTTAATGGGAATCTTCATAGTAAAAATAGCCCCATCTTCTCCATTGGAGGCATAGACTTTTCCATTCATACTGTCCTCAACAATTAGTTTTAAAATATAGAGTCCAAGACCTGTCCCATTTGCCTTGTCCTTTGTTGTAAAATAAGGGTCAAAGAGATGTTTTAAATGTTTATTTTCTATTCCTCCTCCATTATCTTCTATGGAGATAGTCAAAACTTCATCTTCTAAAGTAGCATCGATAACAATATAGGCTTGATTTTGAGTTAACTCATTATTTAATGTGACATAAATAGCATTATTTAAAATAATAAGAATTGATTGCATAAGTTCAGAACGATGACCCATCAGTTCTTCTGTAACTTTTTTTCGATAAAGAATCTCTATATTTTTTTGATTTGCAACACCTGTCAGCTGTAAAGATTGTTCAATAATATCAGTAAAATAAAAAGACTCTTTCCCTTTATTTTTTGAGAAAAAATCAGTAAAGTCATTAATGGTTTTAGAGAGGTATGCTGTGGTCTCTTCTATTTTATTAAGATGGTCATTGAGCCTATTTTCATCTAAAATCTTTTTTCTGTGGTCAATATCAATGTTAAGCACAATACCATTAACAACCGAGAGAGGTTGTCTCCACTGATGGGCAATAAGAGTAATCATCTCTCCCATTGAGGCAAGTTTACTTTGTCTAATTAAGAGTTTTTCTTGCTGTGTTCGTTCATTACTTATAACCCATAAATGATAAAATAAAATAAAAACTAAAAAATAGAATAGAGGTAAAAAGAGATATGCTATAGAGACATATACTCCCGATAAGTAGATATTCCATGTCCATAGAAACCCAACTATAAATATCATAAAAAGTATTCCCGTCATATGAATATAACGTCGATTGAAAAGGAGAATAACCATAGCAATAGAGAGCAAAAAAGAGAGAATAATATTAATCTTTTTATAACGCTCTGGCTGAACAAGAAAAGTATGGCTCAAAAGGTTGTCTAACACTACAGCATGAATTATATTATCGGGAATCTCTTCGCCCGTATAAATAGAATAATGAGAATCTAAACCAATAATAGAAGAACCAACAATCACTACTTTACCTTGAATTTCAGAGAGAGAGACTTTATTACTTAAAAGGTCTAAAGCAGAGATTACTTTTGGTTTTTTATCTGAAAAGTGTACCAGCAAGGTTTCATCTTTACTTTCAGTATACATCTCTTTATTTAAACTTAATAATGTTGCTAAGGCAAATGAAGGGAAAACATTTCCCTTATAGTTCATATAGAGAGGTATTCTACGAAAGGTACCGTCACTATCCCTCCATGCATTTATAAAACCAAAATTTTCTACTCCATTTTGTAATGTCTCATAATTACAAATAAGTGTATCTGCACTATATTTTGTTTTTATATCTCCTAAATAATTTTCTCTATAACGCTCAATATTACAAGGAGATTTTCCACTATTATCACGAAAATAAGTTGCTAAAGTTACATTAGATCTTAAAATAATTTCTGAAAATAACTTATCATTATCTTTCATAGGATTAGGAATATTATTAAACTTTAAATCTAAATTAAAAAAATTTTTATAGAATTTTTCCATATAAAGAAGAGAGGTTCTATCCTCCTCAGGGAAGAGAATATTAATACCAATTGCAGAAGGTTCCATTTTACTAATTTTGTTAATTAACTGAGCATTGATGACTCTAGGCCAAGGCCACTGTCCAAGAGCCTTTAAACTCTTCTCATCTATATCTATCACCACTGTATAAAAAGTATCTTCATACTCGCTCATATGATTATTGAGTGTTGTAAAGCTATCATAAAGAGCATAATCTACTTTTTGGGTATGCTCACTACCATAAAAATAGAAATGTAGAAGTAACGAAACCCCTACAATAGCTATAATTTTAACTGTTTTTGACATCGAATTATTTAATAAAAATCTCTACATTTCTATTTTGTGCTTCATCTGTATTGTCAGGTGTCGCTACCGATAGATCTTCTTCTCCGTATCCTTTTGAGGTTAAAGAGACATCTTTAATATTTTGCTCTACAATCAAAGACTCTACATACTTAGCACGCTTCAACGAAACTTTTAAATTTAAAGCATTTGCTCCAACAGTGTCTGTATGACCAATAATATCAACCTTTGCAGGAGTATGTTTTTTTATAGACAATAAAGCTTCTTTAAGTGTCACTTCGGAAGCTGCTGTTAACAACATTTTAGAAGGTTGAAAATAGAGTTTATAACTTTCAGATTTTAAAGGAGAAGCTGCCATTACAGCACCAAAACGTTTAGCAATCTCATCTTTGTCCATGACCTTTGGCTTTGCAGGAGCTGTCTCTTTGTCTTTGAGACCAATAAAACTGCCCACTTTATCTAAGGTTTGACTCCCTTTATCGTTGGAGACAACAACAGCATTTTGAGATTTTCCACTATCTAAAAGAAGAACTGTTGACTTAGCACCACAGCCTACAAAAAACATTGCAAAAGTTAAGGTAATAGTTAATCGAGAGAACATCTACTTCACCTCCACTGCAAATTTTGTACCTCGAATACCAATAATCCCTTCAGGAATTCGAAATTTTACAGACTTAGGAGAGAGTTTACCAATTTTTCCAGAAGAGAAAACAGCTTTACCTTTTTTCAAATTTAAATCTACATCGTACTCTTTTTTAATAGGTTCAACTTTGAAAGTATTGATGACAAAAATGGCTTTTTCTCCTAAAGAGACTCTTGTACCATCATCAAATGTAATACCAATGGAGCTTTTTGCCTTGCTCATAATAATATCACCATTTTGAAGTGCACTACCAATCTCTAAAGCAATAACACTCTTGTCACGTTTAACTTCCACTTCCCCTGTTAATACCTTTACTGTAGCCACATCAGCCAATACAATGTTCTGAACTAGAACCATCAATATTAATAATTTCTTCATAAATATAATTTCCCTTTATTTTTTAAAATCATACCATGAAATAGCCCTTAGCTCTATGAAATCTTCTTATTCCTCGCTAGTAAAACTTCAAACTAATACGAAACTACACTACAATTTACTTTGTGATTTAAAAGTGCCGAATCTGTACCTGAAGCATTTAAATCATTCTCATAGTAAAAACACTCTTGATACTCCTCATAATAAAGTACTTTAAAGAAACCTTCTGAGACAGCAATATTATCTCTTCCTATGCGTGGAGGTGTTTGTGAATACTTTACTACATTTAAAACTTTTAAAGTACCTAATTCTTTGGCTTTTTTACGTGCATACTCCTCTACTTTTACCCATAAGTGTTGATTGACCTCTGGAGCTTGGGGAATAATATTTGCCAAAGAGTACGTTGCCTCTAAGCTATCTTGTGACCAATCAAAAGAGGCATCTGGTGCAAGATGTCCACGGTCATACCCTGAGTATTTATAGTCTGAATAACTTGCTCTATAAGCAGCATCTACTTCTGGTTCTTTGTAAAAACGTGGTCGCTCAGTAATATTTAGATGATTGACCAAATCTCCATCTAACTCATAGGCAACACTTTTAGCAGCTTTTAATTCATTGTCATAGCAAATGGTTAAAAAAGTTTTATCTATAATTTTGTCACACTCATCAGCATTTAAAAAACCTCGTTCATAGGAACTTGATGCAACATTATTTTCTGTAGGAGAAGAAGAGCCACACCCTATAAAAATAAGAAGTGGCAAGAGAAATATGGCTTTTTTCAAGGCATTCATCTATTTTAAAAATTTATCTAACTCTTTAGGAGCAACAAACTCAATGCTTGTAATTCCATTATGTTCTAACTTCATAACCGTTACTTTGTCCTCTTCTCTAGGAATAATATCACCCACGTCATCATCATAAATAAGCGCAACTTTAAAGTCAAACTTTTTCATTTTAGGCAGAGCAAACATACTTGTAATAAATGAAGGCATAATACTAATATCAGAGATATACATAATGCTATTATCTTCTAAAAAATTCTTATCTTTACTATCGATATATTTCTTAATTCCAGAAGAGACACTTTTTTGAAACGAGAGAATTAACGTTGTATTTCCCTCTTGTTTTACAACTACCTTTTTATCAAACTGGTCAACCAAATTGTAGACAGGAAAACCATCTCCCAATTTTAGTTCAGCAAAGAGTGCTGTTACACAGAGTAGACTCATCATTATAAATTTCATTTTTAATCCTTGTACTTTAACATAAATGCCCATATTACATAAAAAAATAAAATCTTAGCTTAGCCATTAATTCGCTATACTTACGTAAAAAGTAGAGACACCGTGGAGACTTTAACTGCCCTTGACTTTAGCCCATTTATTTTATCATTTAAGCTTGCAGGAATCACCACCCTTATTCTTTTTCTACTCTCTCTTCCCTTGGCATGGTATCTATCACAAAGTACCTCCAAAACAAAACCTCTACTAGAAGCATTTACGGCTCTTCCCATTGTCTTACCTCCTTCTGTTTTAGGCTTTTACCTCTTGGTAGTTTTGTCCAAAGTTGAGTTGGCATTTAGCTTTACTGGGCTTGTTATTGCAAGCTGTTTCTACTCGCTACCTTTCATGGTTCAACCTCTGCAAGGAGGCTTTGAAAGCCTTAACAAAAACATGATTGAAGCCTCTTATCTTGCAGGAAAAAGTCAAATGGTTACCCTATTTAGAGTAGCACTTCCAAATATTAAACCAGCACTGCTTACGGCACTCATTATTACTTTTGCCCACACGGTTGGTGAGTTTGGTGTGGTACTCATGATAGGAGGAAGCATACCTGACGAGACAAAAGTTGCCTCCATTGCCATCTACGAAATGGTTGAAGTCATGGAGTATGGTACAGCACATATCTACTCTGCCATTATGATTTTAATTAGTTTCGTTGTTCTGCTCTCTGTCTACATCTTTAACCATACTCAAAAACGTATTGGAGGCATACGATAATGCTCAAAATCAACATTAACAAACCTCTGCATGGTGCAAAAGGGAAAATGAACCTCCAGATAAACCTTGAGATTAAACAAGGAGAGTTCCTTGCTATCTCAGGAGAGAGTGGCTCAGGGAAAACTACCTTACTTCGCATCTTAGCAGGTCTCGAAGAGTCAGAAGGAAACATCTCCATGCGTAATATAAGTTGGCAAAGTAATGAGAAGAAGCTCCCTACTCAACAACGTAAAATTGGTTTTGTTTTTCAAGACTATGCCCTTTTTGAGAACATGACGGTAGAACAAAACCTACTTTTTGTTGAGAAAGATTATGCCTTAGCAGAGCGACTTTTGGAGATAACAGGACTAACTGAACTGAGAAAAAGGTCACCCAAAATGCTCAGTGGTGGGCAGAAACAAAGGGTCTCTCTCTGTCGTGCCTTTATGCGTCGCCCTACTCTACTGCTACTCGATGAACCTCTCTCAGCACTTGACCCTAAGATGCGTACACAGCTTCAAGATGAGATTTTAACGCTACATAATGAGTTCTCTACTACAACCATTATGGTGAGTCATGACCCCTCTGAAATATACCGTTTGGCTTCGCGTATGGTGGTTCTTGACCAAGGGTTAGTCACAAAAGATGGTAGTGTACAAGAGATTTTACTAAAAAAAGACCATGAGAACAGCTTTGCATTTACAGGAGAGGTTCTAGAAATTTTAACAAGAGCCAGTCAACACATTGCTACTGTAGCTATTAATTTGAAAATTATTGAGATAGAAATTTCTGAAAAAGAGGCAGAAGCCTTAATGGTGGGAGATACCATTAAAGTTGGGACAAAAACCTCTGCCCCAACTATTTTATAGAGTCTTAACTAGGCTGGTTGCATCTCACCTTTAAAACTGTAAATACCATGAGCTAAGTTTCCAACTTTGTTAAAGCCCAATGTTTTCATGGCTTGTTGAACTTGATAACTTCTACTTCCTGAAAGACAGTAGATAATAATTTGAACATCTTTTTTCTCATTAAATGCTTCAATTCCTGCATAGAAATTTGAGGTAGGTACAAGAGCATCTGTTCCAACAATATGGGTTTGGTTAAACTCCATCTGTTCACGAACATCAATCAATGTAAAATCAACCATCTTTAGATTTCTTGCTTCAATTAAAGCTTCTAACTCATCACCATCAAGCTGCTCTTTAGTCGAAAGAGTTGTTGCTTCCTCTTGTGTAAGTCCACGAGAGTGAGCATGAGTTACCTCTTCAATTATTTCGTTTTTTTTTGAGCCTCAGCAAACTCAGGAGTACAGAAAATTCCACAGTGACACATTCCATCTTCTGGAATCTCTTTCTCAATTGCTGGTTTACAAGGACAAATTCTATTGTCAGCTGCTTTCTGCTCCTCTTTAGTCTCACCCTCTACCATGAAACATGGACAGAAACGTTTACCATACATGAGCTTGTTTCTAGCAAGCCCCATTGCAACACCTTCGTTTACATCTTCATTAGGATTTTGAACCCAACCTTTACTGTCGTTGACTTTCTTTACAAACTTCCATGTTTTCTCTAACTCTAACTGAAACTCTTCTGATTTCATATCTACTGTTTTCATCTTAATCCTTAATGACTTAATATTTTGAATACTACTACATTATTATTAATGAACAGAACGATTTACATCCAAAAGTATATCTTTCATCAAAATATTAATCTGTTGTAACATATCTTTTGTTTTGTTTAAATCAAAAGCTATCTTATCTCCCTCTATTTCAATACCAAAACCTTTAGTAAAGTTAATATCAGCCTGCTCAATTTTTTTCTCTATCTCCTCTGCTCTGCCCTGCATTTTTATCTCCATCTGCTTAATAAAATGATCTGTCTGGTTCATGTCAATTGTAATCTTTTCACCATTTAACTCTAAACCAAGTTGACGAAGTAAATCTTTCTCTTTTACCTCTACTGAACCATTAACTGTTTCATATTTATTCGTTTCATTCTCTGTGGTTTGATTCTTTTGCTCTTCTACTTTTTCATTACATGCTGTCATTAGTAATAAAACTACTAAAAATAATATTTTTTTCATAATAAATCCTGTTATTTTAATTGTTTTTATGTTAACATACAAGAAGTTAAGTGTTTATTATATTCAACTATTTGTGCATAAAAAACATCTATTTCATATCTTATACGTAAAAACTAATTATCTCCTTCGTTTACTACACAATTACTACACAATTATCATGTAAATTTTTCTATTACGAAATTATATTTTGTAAAAATTCTATTATATGAAGGAAACTTTGTGCGAAAAATCAAAGGAGTTTCTCTGGCTATCTTAGCCATGCCTTTCCTGTTATCAGGATGTATAGGAGAGAAAACATCAACGATTATCCCAGAAAAGTCAACGGATAAAGAAATAGTACTCAACAAAGAGACAAAGAGTCAAACAGCAAGCTTGGATGAGCAAAATGTAACCATACAAAATACACTTCCAATTGCTAAGCTTTATGATGTAACTCAAGAGGAAGCATCAACACTACTAAGTGCATTTAATAATGTACCTTCAATCACTCTTCCACCTATAGAAGAAAAATTTACAATAGATCCCGAATTTACAGCTGTTCAAGAACTTATTGAGCCTACACTTACTATTAATATGGACTGGGATTCATTTTCAAAGGAAGACGAGGTTCTACAAACAGCCAAAAAATTTCTTGGTGTAAAATATGTTTGGGCAGCAAATGGACCATCTGCGTTTGACTGTTCTGGTTTTACAAAATATGTCTTCAAAAAAAATGGTATTTCATTACCTAGATACTCTGGACATCAAGCTAATATTGGTAAAAAGATTAAATTTTCCGAACTTCAAAAAGGAGACTTAGTCTTTTTCGATACCACTAAAAAATTTACTAAAAAAGTAAATCATGTTGGTATTTTCATTGGAGACAATAAGTTTATTCATGCCAGTTCTGGTGGTCATAAAGTGATGATTACTTCATTTGAAAAGAAAAAGTTCTATAAAAACAAATTTCTTTATGCACGAAGAATTATCAATAATAGCCAAAATTTAGCACTTAAGTAGCTAATAAAAAGTACTTTATATCTCTAAGCATTGTCTTAGTGAGAGGAATGGTGAATTTTACCATTCCTCTCTAACGCTTCACTATCCTCCTCACATACTCTAACAGTTAAATATCAATTCCTATATTTTTTAATAGAAAAATACAAAATACATATATCTTTTTTTAAGGAAATATGCTAAACTATATATAAGGTATAGAAAAAATTAAAGAAAAGGTCTCGCATGTTAAAAAAAGGATACAGCGCGTTTATCCTTCTACTTATCACCATTATTATGTTTGGGTGTACTGGTCAAAATGCACCAGTGAAAGAGGGAGAAGGTGCAAAAATTATTGGAACAGTTACCTATGATAGGGTTCCTGTAGCAGCAGATAGAGTTGGTACTGCAAAACTTGACTATGCAAATACGCATAAAGAGACAGGAAAGTTTCTTTTGGTGAAAGCCATTGATGACAATGATCAAGAGGTAGCAAAAACTACAACTGATGAAAATGGAGAATATACACTCTATGTTCCTAAAAATATTCCTGTAAAAATTCGTGTTTATGCAAGAATGTTTAAAGAAGATGTATGGGATTTATCGGTTGTCGATAATACAAACTTAAAAGCAATGTATGTAATTGAAGGTTCTCTTCATGATAGTGGAGAAGGAGCAACAAGACGTAACCTTCATGCATACTCTGGTTGGGATGGACAGAGCTACTCATCTCCAAGAGATGCAGCTCCTTTTGCAATCTTAGATAGTATCAATACCGTTATGCAAAAAGTTGTTA
>Ga0256844_10000855_pt1 | contig 11497 bp, 8 predicted proteins | sample MusselsmetaG_FD_189100 | JGI IMG/M metagenome (GOLD analysis project Ga0256844, IMG submission 189100) | Mussel associated microbial communities from hydrothermal vent at the East Pacific Rise, Pacific Ocean - Mussels | ecosystem: Host-associated > Mollusca > Shell > Unclassified ... | reverse complement strand
TTCATTGCATTTTTAAGTGAAGCTATGAGATACCATGCTATCTGCGCTCCACAGACTTCAGAGTAAGGGAAAGTACACGCTTCTTGCTTCTGGTCTATAATGGCATAACATTCAGGTACTTCGGGAGCTAACAGATGGTGGTCTGTAATGATGAGTTCTATACCTTCATCTTTACAAAGTTTCGCAGCATACACAGCTGAGATACCGTTATCTACCGTGATGGCTAAATCTGTGCCAAGTATGCGGGGGATGATATTGGCAGAGAGTCCATAGCCATCTTTAAAACGGTTAGGGATTATCCACTCTATAGGGTAGTCTATCTCTTCAAAAAAGAGTTTCATCAATGTAGTAGAAGTCACACCATCTACATCGTAGTCTCCTATAATGGTTATTTTTTCTTTATTTTGTATAGCTCGGACTATTCGCTCAGTCGCTTTATCCATGTCTTTAAAGGTGTTAGGTTGGGGAAGGTCTTTTAAAGAGAGAAATCCCTCTTTAAAACGATTTGCAAGTAAATTATCTAACGCCTTAAGCGTTATTTTTTTATACATTATGACTTATAAACCTCACTGTCTTTATACTTTAATGATGCATCTACAAATGCCAAAATAGCAGGATTTGCATTTTGAAGTCTTGAGGTAAATTCTGGGTGAAACTGTACCCCTAAAAACCATGGATGGTCTTTGACTTCTACCGCTTCTATGAGTCCATGGGATTCACCTGTAATATCCATACCATTTGCTTCAAAAGCTTCTCTATAGGCTGGGTTTGCTTCATAACGGTGTCTATGTCTCTCAAAAATCATCGGAGCATCATAGGCATTACGAAGGTTTGATCCCTCTTTAGTTTCACACTCATACTCACCAAGTCTAAGTGTTCCACCCATAGCAGTGGTTGAAGTACGTATCTGCTTCGCACCTGCTGCATCTATGAACTCATCTATCAAGTAAATCACTGGTGCAGATGTTTCTTTATTAAATTCTACTGAGTTTGCATCTTCTAATTTAAGTACATTTCTTGCAAACTCTACCATTGAAAGTTGCATACCAAGACAAATACCTAAGAATGGTATTTTATTTTCTCTAGCATATTGAATTGATAAAATTTTTCCTTCAATTCCACGCTCACCAAAACCACCTGCCACAAGTATACCATCACAATCATTCAGATATTTTTCAGCACCATCTTCTTCTACTTTTTCAGAATCAACCCATTTGATATTCACACGCGTATCAAGATGTGCACCACAGTGAATAAGCGCTTCTGTAAGAGATTTATAAGACTCTTTTAAATCCAAATATTTACCTACAAAAGCAATTTTCATTTCATCTTTAGGCATAATAATTTTATTTACAAGATTAGACCACTCATCCATTTTAGGTACACAGTTTTCAAGTTCTAATTGTTTACAAATAGGGGCAAGTATATCTTGTGCCAAAAAGTTAAGAGGTACTTTATAAATAGTAGCAGCGTCCTCTGCAACAATGACAGAATCTTCTTCCACATCACAAGAGTATGCAATCTTACGTTTAATTTCTGTACTCACAGGTACTTCTGCACGAAGTACAAGCATATGCGGTGCAATACCTATACGTCTAAGTTCTTGTACAGAATGTTGTGTAGGTTTGGTTTTAAGTTCCCCTGCTGCTTTAATGTATGGAAGTAATGTGACATGAATATTCATCACAAACGAACGACCTAGTTCATGTTTGATTTGTCTAATCGTTTCAAGGAAAGGAAGACCTTCTATATCTCCAGTCGTTCCACCAAGTTCTACAATGAGTATATCTTTTCCTTCACCTGCACGAAAAATACGCTCTTTTATTTCATTAACAATATGAGGTACAATTTGAATTGTTTTACCAAGGTATTTCCCTTTACGTTCGTTTTCAATCACTGTTTTATAAACAAGTCCTGTTGTAAAGTTATTGTTTTGAGTGAGTGATGTATCTAAAAATCTTTCGTAATGTCCCAAGTCTAAATCAGTTTCTGCTCCATCTTTAGTGACAAATACTTCACCATGCTCTAGTGGTGACATCGTACCTGGGTCAACATTGATATAAGGATCTAACTTAAGTACACCTACACGTTGTCCTGTATGTTTAAGTAATGTTCCCACACTTGCTGCTGTAATACCTTTACCCAATGAAGAAAGTACTCCACCTGTAACAAAAATATATTTTGTTGTGTTTTCACTCATAGTGCGTTTTTCCTTCTTATGCAACTATTGGCATAATGATTGTAATAAAATTATCATCTTTGACGATAAATGGTAACGATGGTTCATTAAATTCTATTATGAATTCATTTTTATTGGTTTGTGAAATAAAATCTAAAATATATTTAGAATTAAATGAAAGTTCAAATTTATCTGATAGTCCTGTACTTACTTCCAGTTCTGTTTTCGCTTCAACATTATCTGCAGATAAAGATTCAAATATAATTATATCTGTGAGAAGTATCATTTTTATTTCTTGAGAGATGGTTGTTATCATTTTAATGGCATCAATCATTTCTTTTTTAGGAAGTGTAATTTGGTGTTTTGTTGAAGTTGGCACAATACGTTGATAATCAGGGAATTTACCATTGATAAGTCTTGTATAAAAAAAGTAATTTTCATTTGAAATAATAAGATTTGTTTCATCAAAATAAATATCAATTTGATCTAAAAATAATTTTTGTATTTCTAAAATTGCTTTTTTTGGCACAATAAGTGATAATTCTTCAGCATTATTTCCAGGAATAGAAGCAATGGCTAATCTTCTTGTATCTGTACCTACTAAGTCAGTAGTATCATGCTTAATATTTATAAGAGCACCATTTAGTTCAAATTTTGGATTATTTGTATCTATAGCAGGAGAAATCTTTTTTAAATTTTGTATAAGAGCTAAAGAATCTAATGAAATTTGAGGTTTGTCTTCTATGCTTGGAAAGTCAGGATAAGCTGTAGGGTCAAAGGTAGGTAATTTAAATTTAGAATTCTTTTGTTTAATGATGAGTGTATTGTCTAATACTTCTAAAATAATCTCATCATCTTTGAGTATACGTATAATATCTAGAAGTTTTTTACCATTAGCAGTAAAAGCCCCATCTGCTTCGATAGCAATATTTTCTGTAACAATCTTCAAACCAATTTCAGAGTCAGTTGCTTTAACTATACATTTGTTATCTTGGGTTTTAAATAAGATATGTGAAGTAATTTGACTGGCATCTTTTTTTTCTAAAAAAGGTTGTAAATTAATAAGTATAGATTCTATTATTTGCTTATTGGCTCTTATCTTCATTGACTTTCCTTATTATTAATAATATTAGTAGATAGTAGTAGTATGACATGAATATGTGAAAAACTAATCTACTGACCTAATTATCGTTGTTTAATGGAATAATTTCTTTTTGTAAGTATTCACATTTCTTCACTATTAAAATTATATCTTTTTTTTATTCAAGTTTTTAGAGGTATAGTTTATTTCATTTACTATTGAGCATCAGTGTTTTGTGTGTCTGTATGCACTTTATTTGAGAGTTCCTCTAAAAGAACTTTAAAATTTTCATCATTATCTATAATTTCATGAATTTTTTTCATGGCATGAGAAATAGCAGAATGATCTTTCATACCAAAATATACAGCAATTTGAGGCATAGAATTTGGGGTAAGATTTTTTGCTAAAAATATAGCAGTTCTTCTAGCATTTACAACAGCTTTAGTACGTTTTTTTGATTTTATATCTGAAGGTTTTATATTGAGTTCACGTGAGACAATCTTAACAATATCATCAATAGTAATGTTTTCTCTTTTTTCTTTAAGTTGATCTTTTATGGCATTTTGTGCAAAATCTAAGGTAATTTCTTGATTTAACATATTTGAAAGAGCATTTAGTTTAATTATAGTGCCTTCTATTTCACGTATATTATCTCCCATATGAGTGGCAATAAAATTTACAATTTCAGAGTTGAGTGAAATACCATCTAATTCACATTTCTTTTGGATAATTGCAATTTTTGTCTCAAGGCCAGGAGGTTGTATATCTGCCATAAGACCCCACTCAAAGCGGCTTTTCAATCTGTCAACAAGTCCAGCTATTTTGTTAGGTGCTCTATCTGCAGTGATTACGATTTGTTTATTCGCATTATACAGTTCATTAAAGGTATGAAAAAATTCTTCTTGTGTTTGCTCTTTTCTAGATAAAAATTGTACATCATCTATAAGAAGTAAATCACATTCTCTAAATTTATCTCTAAACCTATCCATAGTTTGAGAGCGTAAGTGAGATGTAAAAGAGTTCATAAACTGTTCAAGTGTGGTGTAAATAACTGTTTTACCTAGATCAATATGATAATTTCCTATAGCTTGCAACAGATGTGTTTTACCTAACCCTACACCACCATAGATAAACAAAGGATTGTATTGTTTACCAGGCTTTTCTGCAACAGATTTTGCAGTAGTATAAGCAAATTGATTGGAATCACCTACAATAAAACTTTCAAAAGTAAGAGAAGGATTTAAATAAGTACTTTTAGAAGGACTTTTTTCATTCAAGGTTTTTGTTACAGGCTTTAAGGTTTGCTTTTTTTGTAAACCTACAGCTATCTCAATATTTGGTTTGATTTCATTTTGAAGTTCAAAGAGATGCGCAAGTTTATCTGTATATTTTGTTTTAATCCATTTAGCTACAATCATATTAGGTGCAGAAAAATAGACCATATTTGATCTAGAGCGTTTAGAATCGTATATGAGCTTTTTTATATACCGTTCATATTCTATTTCACTTATTTCTTTTTTTAATTCTAAAATTACTTTTTGACCAACATTCAAAATGTATACCCCTTTATTTTCACAGTTAATGTAAAGTTTTAAATCTTAATGTGAATAACTTTTAGGATTTTATCCAAATTCAGCTAAAATAGCGTCATTAAACATACATTGAATAAGTTATTCACTATGTGAACAAAGGTGTGAATGAATATTTTAGGCATAGACCCAGGAAGCCGTAATTTAGGCTATTGCATCATACATTGGAATGGTAAAAAGTTTTCACTTGTTGAAGCTGGTTTACTAAAAATGAAAGAAAAAGAGCTACAAGCCCAAATGGTCGAGATGGTTGAAGGCATTGACCTTATATTAAAGACACATAAGGTAGATGAAGTAGCCATTGAAGATATCTTTTTTGCCTTTAATCCAAAGTCAGTGATTAAACTGGCACAATTTAGAGGAGCACTCTGTTTAAAGATACTCCAAGAGGTAGGTTTTTTTCATGAATACACAGCCCTACAAGTGAAAAAAGCAGTCACAGGAAATGGAAAAGCCACCAAAGAACAAGTGGCATTTATGGTAAAAAGACTCTATGGCATTAAAAAAGAGATAAAGCCTTTAGACATCACAGATGCCATGGCTATAGCATTAACACACCTACAACGTGTGAAAATGCGTAAAAAGTAGTGAATAGCTTAGTCTAGTTAGATAGAGGTTTTGCACCTTGTTTTTTTACAGAAATCATACGCTTTTTAGGGATGCTAAATGTTTTCTTTGTATGCCCCTGTACAGATTCTTCAATGATTTTATCATAAAGATAGATATCATTTTTAAAATATGCCAATCCATCTTCTTCATACACAGTGAAATAGAGTATATGTACAGGAATGGCACGTGAAAGTTTAATGGTAGTTGGTTTATTGGTTTCAAGTATATCATTTATGTTACTTTGTGAATATGAACCTTTGGCATGATCAAGTAAAGTATGCATAAGATCAAAAGGACGTTCAACCCTCATACATCCAGAACTATATATTTTATATCGACGTGAAAGTAAAGATTTGTTGTCTGTGTCATGCAAGTAGACAGCATACTTGTTGGGGAACATAAACTTTACTCGCCCTAGTGCATTGGTATCACCAGGAAACTGTACAAAACGATAAGGTACCCGTTTTTTATTGTTTTCATAAGGGTCTAACATAGCTTGCGTGATTTGTATCTCTTTATTGCCTGAGAAGACATGGATATTGTTTTCTTCCAAGTAAGCAGGGTTTTCTCTAAGTACATGGATCAAATCTCTTTTAATCAAGTTATTGGGTATCGTCCAAGTAGGATTAAGCACCATATAACGAATGGCATTATGAAAAAGAGGTGTAGGTCTATCAATACGTCCTACAACTAGACCCATTTTCATTATTTTTACACCATCTCTATAGTAGCGGAGGTTAAAATCAGGAATATTGACTTCAACATATTCATCTTCAAAACGTTTAGGATAGAGTTTTGTTTTATCAAGATTGGTGATGATAGCCTGTACATTATTTTTTGCAGGTTGATTTAAATAATAGGTCATTGTTTTATCAATTTGTCCATTTACTTTTAGCAAGTAACGTTTTTGATAGGTAAGTGCTGCCTGTTTAAGTATTTCATCAAACTTATTATTAATGGGTGCATTTTTTGGATAATCACCAGAGATTTGGAGTCTCTTTTTGATGAGTTCAATGCGACTAGACTTGTCCCCTAGCTTTAGCGATTTATTGCTATAAGGAATTTTTGGAAACTCATCCATTACTCGGTAAGCTTTTAAAAGTCTTACAAGGCTTCTATAATGTTTTTCCATGGGAATAAGTGAGGTTAAATAAGTATAAATATTTCCATGTATAGCAGCATTGGCTAAAGTGTTGGGATTAGGGAAAGATTTAAATGACATTTCCCAACGAGACTTAATGTCATCACTTTGCTCAAGACCCTTTAGCTTTTTTTGTACCAGCCCCCAATTTACATCTCCCTGCACAATAAAACGTGCTAAACGTACAAAAGAGTTAGATAGCATTAAATCAAGTCGAGCATACACAGTAGCTTTTTTACCTTGGCTTATTTCGTCATTATCAAGTTGAAAGAAGAGACGAGTTATGGATTTTTGGTCAAAAGATTTATTTTTATAATTAAAAAGCGGATTTTTGAGTGCCGTGATGAGTTGAGACATTTTTTCTTCATTCCCTTGCCCTACCCATACAGGTTTGTACTTTGTTTGTACATAGATATTTTGTACTATTTTTTTGTTTTGACCTTTTAAGCGAGTTTGTAAAGCACTTTGAATGTTTGAAGAGATAGTTTCTATACTGAGTACTTCAGCAAATAGGCTTGTCTGTAGCAAAAGTAGAAGAAGTAAAGTTTTTAATTTGTACAAAGTCATTTTCCCAAATATTTTCTTTGTATTATAGCCAAGTTATTTAACTAGAAGGTAATGGTTATTAAGTGTTTTTATATTCTTTATCTATAAGTTTTAAGTATTTGAGTGGTGTTACTTCTTTCATTGCTTGGGCAAGCCATTGTATCTGGAACCATGCTGCTCCAGAGTCTCGTAGGTCAAAATAGTTTTTGAGAGACCTTATGTTAAAGGTGACAACCATATCTACTTTCCAATTATCAGAGACGATATGTTTAAATCCATCCCCTACATTTCTTTTTTTCTTACCCATTTGGAAAGCATCAAAAAGTGTTTGGCTGTCACCTTTACACTCTTCTATAAAGGGTAGAGAAGATTTAGCAATGGCATTTTTGAGAAAGTCACTGTCCTTCTCATATTGAAATTGCAATTTATCATACATGGCTTTTATCTCTATGGCTAAGTATTTTTTATCAGTCACTACAAAGAGGTTAAGGGCAAGTACTTTTTCTAAAAAGAATGTAAAACCATCTTCACTTTCGAGAGAAGCTACAAATGCATTGATGACAGAAGACATGGTATAGCGTGTACTTCTCACAGAGATGGCTTGAAGTCTATGTCGTGCATGTTCTTGAAGTACACCTCTACTTGTCCCTTGCACTAAAAAAGAGAGCGTGGCATGTTCTATGATAGAGTGATGATGATGTACCCAAGCAAGATTTGAGAGCAAGTCTGAGTCATCGATGTTATTGATAGCCTCAGTATCTAAGTGTTCCATGGCATTTTTCACACACGCATTTTCAGAGTTCTCAAAAGAGTCATAACAGGTACGTGCAGCTATCTCTGCTACCCCTAGTCCAGATTGTTGTAAAAGTGTCACTTTTGGTTTTTCGTATTCTATTTGGTACATTGTTATTTTTTCCATTTGACTCACCTACCATGCTATGTTTATTTGCTACAATTATAGCAATATAATTTAAAGGTACACAGATGCAAGCCAATCAAAGATTTCACTCCTTTGAAGAAGATTTTAGAGATCCTTACGCTAGAGACAGAGACAGAGTACTTCACTGTTCTTCATTTAGACGTTTAGAGTACAAAACACAAGTCTTTTTAAACCATGAGGGAGACTACTTTCGTACCCGACTCACCCATTCACTTGAAGTCTCTCAAATTGCACGTACCCTCTCTCGTATGTTAGAACTTAACGAAACACTTGCAGAAGTTATTGCCCTCTCTCATGACTTAGGACACACACCGTTTGGGCATGTAGGGGGAGATGAACTAGACAGACAACTTAAAGCAGATGGTAGACCTTTAGGATTTGAGCATAACTTTCAGTCGTTTAGAGTACTGACTAAGCTAGAAAAGCGTTACAAAAACTTTGATGGACTCAATCTAACCTTTGCCACACTGGAAGGTGTGATGAAGCACTCCTACCCATACAAAAAACCTTTTTTAGATAAGTTAGATAAACGTTTTGAATTAGATAAACATCCTAGCCTAGAAGCGATGGTAGTTGACCATGCAGATGAGATAGCCTATACTTCACATGACATAGATGATGGTATCAAATATGGGCTCATCACTTTTGATGATTTACTCCAAGACCCTCTATGCTTGCGGGTAGATGAGATGGTACAAAAAGAAGGCATAAAAAGAGAAGAAAAACTCTACCGCCACCGTTTTGTTGCAGGACTCATCAAGTTACTTGTAGAAGATTTTATAGAAAACTCAAAAGAGGGTGCAAAAATATATAGACAAGAAAGTCCAATTTGTGTGACGCTAGATGCAAAAGAAAAATTACCTGTAGGTTTTTCAAAAGAGACAGCGACACAATTGAAAGTACTTAAAAAACTTCTTTTCAATAAACTTTATACACACGAAAAAATAGCTCGTAAGATGTACGCGGGAAAACAGTGTATTAAAGGTCTATATAAAGCCTTTAGAGAAGATAATAATCTTCTTCCTCCACACCAAAAAGAGCTTTTTGACGTACGAAAAGAAGAACGTGTCATTGCAGACTATATCGCAGCGATGACAGATAGATATGCTATGAAAACCTATCATGAAATATATGGACTTTCATTGTAATAATTGTAGGTTCGATATTATCGAACAAATATAAATATTTTATTAAAAGGGTGTTCGATAAAATCGAACCTACGCATCATAAAATCTCTTATATAGTAAATTTTGGGTATAATTCGCGAAAATTTATAAGGTTTGCACCTTAATCTTAGGACATTTTATGCAAAAAATTAAAAACATTGCCGTAATCGCTCACGTTGACCACGGTAAAACAACACTTGTTGACCAACTCCTTCAGCAGTCTGGTACATACGAAGCTCACCAAGAAGTTCAAGAAAGAGCAATGGACTCTAATGATATTGAAAAAGAAAGAGGAATTACGATTCTTTCTAAAAACACTGCCATTACTTATGGTGATCACAAGATTAACATTATCGATACTCCAGGTCACGCCGATTTTGGTGGTGAAGTTGAACGTGTTCTTAAGATGGTAGATGGTGTACTTCTTCTAGTTGACGCTCAAGAAGGTGTTATGCCTCAAACTAAATTCGTTCTTAAAAAAGCGATTGGTTTTGGTCTTATCCCTGTTGTTGTTATCAACAAAATCGATAAAGATGGTTCAGATCCAGAGAGAGTACTTGATGAAGTATTTGACCTTCTTGTTGCGCTTGATGCAAACGAAGACCAACTTGAATTCCCTGTACTTTATGCAGCAGCTAGAGATGGGTATGCAAAATGGGAAATGGAAGATGAAAGTAAAGATATGGTGCCATTGTTTGATGCTATTATCGAAAAAGTACCATACCCAGTAGGTTCTCCTGAAAATGATACTCAGGCACAAGTATTTACACTTGACTCTGACAACTTCGTAGGACGTATTGGTATTACACGTATCTTTAACGGTAAAGTGAAAAAAGGTGATGAATACCTACTTGTAAAAGCAGATGGTTCTAAAACAAAATCACGTATCTCTAAGCTTATTGGGTTTAAAGGTCTTGACCGTATAGAGATATCAGAAGCAGAAGCAGGAGATATCGTAGCTATCGCTGGTTTTACTGACATTGATGTTGGTGACTCAATATGTGATAAATCAAACCCAGTAGCACTAGACCCTATGCATGTTGAAGAGCCTACGCTTTCAGTTATTATGTCTGTAAACAACGGTCCGCTTGCTGGTCAAGAAGGTAAACACGTTACATCAAACAAAATTCAAGAGCGTCTTGAAAAAGAGATGGAAACAAACATCGCTATGCGTATGGAGCCTATGGGAGATGCATCTTTCAAAGTATCTGGTAGGGGTGAACTTCAAATCGGTATTTTGGCAGAAAACATGAGACGTGAAGGTTTCGAGTTTATGCTAGCACGTCCAGAAGTTGTAACCAAAGAAGAAAATGGTGTAAAAATGGAGCCATTCGAGCATCTAGTAGTAGATGTTCCAGAAGAATTCCAAGGTGTTGCCATCGAAAAACTAGGTAAAAGAAAAGCAAATATGACTTTACTTACTCCTATGCCTGATGGGACTATCAGACTTGAGTTTGAAATCCCTGCACGTGGACTTATTGGGTTTAGAAATGAATTCCTTACAGACACTAAAGGTGAAGGTATCATGAACCACTCTTACTTAGAGTACAGAGCCTATACAGGAACAGTTGTTTCTCGTACACCTGGTGCATTGGTATCTATGGATGATGGTGAAGCAGTAGCCTTCTCTATCTTCAACCTTCAAGCACGTGGTGTAATGTTCATTAGCCCACAAGAAAAAGTATACTCAGGTATGGTTATCGGTGAGTCTGCAAGACCTGGTGACCTTGACGTGAACCCACTTAAAGGTAAAGCACTTACAAACATGAGAACATCTGGTACAGATGAAGCTGTGAAGCTTGTAACACCTAGAAAAATCACTCTTGAGTCTGCGATGGAGTGGATTGAAGAAGATGAGCTTATCGAGATTACACCTCTTTCTGTTCGTATTCGTAAAAAATCTTTGGATGCGAATGAGCGTAAAAGAAATGCAAGAGATAAAAAGAATTCTAAGTAATTCGTAGGTCGGGTTGCCCTCATCCCGACGTTAATTTGCATGAAATAATATTCACAACTGCTTGAATATTTGTCGGGATGAGGCAACCCGACCTACAATCTCCCAAAATCTAGTTTGCATAAAATAATATTCTATATCTGTAGGTTCGATGCAATCGAACGCCTATATTGCATTGTTCGATTATATCGAACCTACAACCCCTTCAACCAAATCTACAGCAAACTAAAAGACTATTTTAATTTTGGAAGTAGTAGTTATCTTTTTATGTGTTGTTTACTCTCAACCCACT
>Ga0256844_10000854_pt1 | contig 11506 bp, 10 predicted proteins | sample MusselsmetaG_FD_189100 | JGI IMG/M metagenome (GOLD analysis project Ga0256844, IMG submission 189100) | Mussel associated microbial communities from hydrothermal vent at the East Pacific Rise, Pacific Ocean - Mussels | ecosystem: Host-associated > Mollusca > Shell > Unclassified ... | reverse complement strand
GACCAAAGTCTTTTTGATTGTTCATTTTATCTATAATCCATTTTTGTAATTTTTCATAAAAATAAGAATAACCTACCAAGGGTGCATCTACACCATAGGGATGTAAAACTCCTTCTCTTTTCACAAATGAACACAGATGATAATTATCCATAATACCGCCTCTGGAAAATGTATCTATTTCTATCCACTTGTCTCCAATACCTTTAGAGTTTGGTCCCCAGGATTTTTTTTCAGATATCTTCTTCGCACCCTCTTTTCTAATCGTACAATCATTAAAGGTGGTGAATTTTAATGGAACCATATCTATTACTTTATTGCTTTCGTATTTGATATCAAAAAGAATGGCTATCTCTGGCTCCACTTGTGCATTTGCTTCATATTTTGGCAATATTAAGTCTTCTGTTCCGATAGGGTAAATATTTAAAAAAGAGTGTGTGTCGGGGAGATAGAATGGAAAGAGACCTTTTGGAGCATCTGCCTCAAGTGTGACAACATCTTTAAAGTCCTCTAATTCTCCAGCTTGTTCTAAATGATGCGCAAAGTTTCCTGCAACACCCAAACAAATTATATTTTCTAAGTTCATGCTTCGTCCAAATATTTTTATAGAAGTATATCTAAAGAAAATTAGTTGATTGAATTGATACTAGAGGGGAAAATGGGGAAGTAAATTATTGGGAATGACATTATGACTATCCGAAAGGATAGTCATGGGTGATAAATGCTTATTTAGCTACTTCGTCTTTAAGCGTTTTACCAAATTTAAATTTAGGAGCAATATGTGCTGCTTTTGTGTATGTTTTGTTAGTTCCTGGTACTTTTCCACTTTTTTCTTTAACAGCTACTGTTGAAAATGTTCCGAAACCTACTAGAGAAACTGACTCTTTTTTTACAAGTGCTTCAGTTACTGAACCAATAAATGCTTTTACTGCTCTCTCTGCTGCTGCTTTACTTTCGAATTCACCGTTCTTCTGTACTAGTTCTACAAAATCTGCTTTTGTCATTTTTTTTCCTTTAAATTTAAGATGGTGAATTATAACATAACTTATTCTTAATAATCCCTAAATATAGGGCCTAAATGGGGTAAAAATAGAAAAAAATTATCATATTTACAAATATGTTTGTGATTATTGGGATTTTTGAAAGTTTTGGTGCGTCAGAGAGGATTTGAACCTCCACACCCATAGGGCACTACCCCCTCAAGGTAGCGTGTCTACCGTTCCACCACTGACGCATTTTTGTGGCAAAAAAGAAAGTCCAAAGACTCTCTTTTTATTGTTTTAGTTTACAACATACGGGTTAGCGTAAAGTGCAATCAATGCAATAACAAGTGTATAGATAACCTGTGCTTCAATCATTGCCAAAGCAATGAACATTGTTGTCATTAGTTTTCCACCAAGACCAGGATTTCTTGCAGTACCTGCAATCGTTGCCGCAGCAGCATGACCCATACCTATTGCTCCACCAAGTGCAGCCAAACCAAGACCTACACCAGCTGCAATAACTGAGTATGCTTTGATCATTGATTGTCCATCTGCTTCACCAGCAAATGCAACAGCACCAAGTGCCAAGAAAAGTAAAAAAAACTTTTTCATTTTATATCCTTAAATTTATGGGCTTAGAGTCCCCGTTGACTGTTTTGAAAGTCTGTTCGGATAGCGTAAACGACATGGTCGCCAATATAAACATAAATGCTTACATTTCCCTACTAATCACTTTTATAAACGAAGAGATTATAGCCAAAAAAAATTTAATAGATGCTAAAAATGAGAGGAAGGAACAAGAGAGAGATTCTCTTGTTCCTCGTTATTTTTTAAGAGTGTGCTTGCTCTGGTGCTCCACCAGTTTTGAGTTTTCCTGATATTTTCAATGTTTTTAAATCAATTTTTATAAATTGTCCATCTTGAGAAGCAAAAGTATAATAGTATCTACCATCAGGCGATATGTATGAAAAATGTGGCTGCAAAAGATGCTTGTGGGCAGGGTCGAATTTTGTTTTACTGATTTCAATTTTCTTCACTTCAAATGTTTTCAAATCCACAATAGTTACAAATGTATCAAAGTGGTTGGTGACTACAGCAACATTTTGACTGACTGAAAACTCAATATGGGCTGCCCCTAATCCCGCTTCTACAATTTTAATTGTCTTCATGCTTTCTCTGTCAATGACATATACCTTTCCGTCTAAAACAGGAACGTACATATATTTGCCATCAGGAGATATTCCTGCGTGATGGGTTGTAGGCTTTATGGTATTTACAATTTTTTTTGAATTACTCAAGTAGGTAATTCGTCCCTCCTGAAAACGACCTGCAGTACGATCAAAAATAAGCTCTTTAACGTATGGAGATTTTTTTGACAGTATTCCTTCACCAAGTGCATAAAACGTTTTAAAATCTTTTTTTGTTACAGCATTATTTACTCTCTCTATGGTATGCAAAGCAGTAATAGTCGCTAATCTACTTTTTTCCTGAAATTCCAATTGACCTTTATCAATATTTACTTTATAAACTATTACTTCCCTATGCACTCTATCTATAAGTGCAAAATGATCCCAATCAATCCAAAAAGAGTGACCCGTTGCCGAACCAGAACCTGCATTTGATGTAAGGCGTGATTTATCATAATTGTATCCATCTTTTACATCTACATCTCTATCGTCTCCCAGTTTCGCAATCACCTCATCCGTATCAACATCTATAACATCCACTACTGCTCTATTTTTTACAGAAAGGAGCTGAATATTATATTTTTTATTAAAGCCACCAATTGCTCTTGGTTTATGCTTATCAAGATCAACCGTTTTAACGTCCCCTGTTTTAAAGTTAACCACATCAAACGAATAAGAGTTTTGTGTTCTAATATAGAACTTATCTGTATTCCCTGCCCTATCAATAGAGTGGGGATTGTTTCCGTCTACCGGGATTGCTGTATAGTCCATATTGGCATAGTTAATTCTCAATACCCTGTTTTCACCATTCTCTTCTGTTCTTGGATCTGCATAATAAAGTATATTTTTCTCTTGGCCAAGCTCTATATTGGCATCAATTGGGATCGTAGTCTTGTAGTAGCTCGCACCACTATTTTCACCACCATTATTGTTTCCACCACAAGAGACCAACACTAAAACTGACGCACCGTAAAAAAATTCTTTAAGACCCATTTATATAACTCCAACTTATACTAAAATATAATTGTTGTCATTTTACTACAAGAGTATTACTTGACAATTACTTGCAATCAATATAGTTCAAAAAAGTCAAGAAAAAGTCAACATACCTATATGCCTATATTTTAAGCTATATATTCAGGTGTTGCAAGCTCAACTTTCTTTCCTTTTTGCTCCAAAACAATCACTTCTATGGTCTCGCCTTCACCATAAAGGTCACCTAGATTGTTTATTCGCTCTTTAGATATTTTAGAGATGTGAAGTAGTGCATCAAAACCATCAGGCATCTCAACAAAAAGTCCAAAATCTACAATTCTTTTGATTTTTCCTTCATATGTTTTTCCCAAATCATATGTCTCTTGCGTTTTGGTTGGTGCATCTGCTATTTTTTTAATATGTTCTTTGGCTGCACCAACTTTCTCCTTGTCTTGCCCTGAAAGTTTAACACCGCCTACATCGCGATCTAAATCTATACTGACTTCAAACTTTTCAATAATATCTCGTATGGTCGCACCTGCTTTGCCTATAATATCCACTATCTTGCTAGGGTCTATTGTAAATAATTCTGTTGTCGGCAATGCTTCACTGGATACAATATTTTTTTCTGCTTCTTCCATGAGAACTAAAATATGATTTTTTCCCTCTTTTGCTTGCATTAAGGCATCACTCAATATATCAAAATCAATACCGCCTAATTTTATATCCATCTGCAATGCTGTCATGCCATGTTTTGTACCAGCGACTTTAAAGTCCATATCCCCATCATGGTCCTCAAGCCCCATAATGTCTGTCAAAATTGCGTATTTTCCATCCTCGACCACCAGCCCCATGGCAATACCTGCAACAAGATTGCTCATACCAACTTCAGCAGAACGCAAAGCCAAGCTTCCTCCACAAATCGTTGCCATAGAAGAAGAGCCATTACTCTCTAAAATTTCTGAAACAATACGTATTGTCCCATCATTTTCAATAATAGCTGGTTCAATGGCCCTTTTGGCAAGATTTCCATGACCCAACTCTCTTCTGCCTGGTGCACCAATATATTTAGCTTCTCCTACCGAGTAGCCTGGGAAATTATAATGGACCATAAAATTTTCTGATTGTGATGACCTTTCTGTAATGAGTTCATACATTTGGGCATCCTTTTTGTCTCCCAATGTAACAGTAACAAGTGCCTGCGTCTGCCCTCTTGTAAATAAACATGAGCCATGCACGCTTGGTAAGATATTTGTTTCAATGGCAATAGGACGCACCTCATCTAGTTGACGGCCATCTGCTCTTATGTTGTCGCGGATAATCATCTCTCTTACTATCTTTTTCTTATAACTATTTAAGACTTTCCCCACAAGCGCATCTTCAATTTTATCATCATCTTCAAACTGATTGAGAATATGCTTTTTTATTTTCTTTAGCTCTGTGCTACGTTCACTTTTTGCCATATGTGAGATGGCATCTCTCACTTCACCGTTAAGATTTTTATCTATAAATTCATAAAGTGATTCATCTGCTAGCTCTTCAGCTAGCTCTAGTGCCAATGGTTCTTTTATAAATGGCGTAAAGGCCTCTATATGTTTCTCTGTTGCTCTTTCTATGGCACGACTTGCTTCGCCTAGTGCGGCAATTAAGTCTGCCTCATCTATTTCGCTGCACTCATGATGCATTGCAACAAGTGAAGCACTGTCAGTAACAGAGTTCCCCATAGTCGCCCCTGCATCATCAGAAGGCAATGTTCTCATCTCTATCATTACAATATCTTTACCTGAACCCACAACCATGAGATCAAGTTTATTCTCTTCATTGTCCACTATTGGATTAATAAGAAAACCATTGCTATTGCGGCCTACTCGAGCTGCTGCAATAGACTTTGTTACTGGTATATCAGACACAAACAATGCGGCATTTGCTGCATGGAGTGCGGCAATTTGCATATCAACATCATTGTCAGCACTTACCACCATTACGGTAATCGTAACAGGAAAATGGAAACCGCTAGGAAATAAAGGCCTTAGTGATCTATCAATAATACGAGAAGTCAATACTTCAAAGTCTCCCGGCTTTGTTTCTCTTTTGATGAATCCTCCAGGTATTTTGGCTGCAGCATATGCTTTTTCTATATACTGAACCGTAAGAGGCAAGAAATCTTCATTGACTGCCTTTTCATCAATCGCAACAGCTGCGATTAAAACAGCTTTGCCTTGTCGATACATTACGGACCCACTTGCTTGTTTAGCTATTTTATTAAATTCATAGCTCTCTTTAAGATTGTTAATTTCTATCGTTTCTGTACCAGTAGTCATTCTTTATATTCCTTTTATTAACTGTTAGTTGTATTTTTGTTCTGATTAATCATTACTTCTTCGATCTCTTCAAAGTTTAAAAGTTTAAAATCTTTATAATAATATTCTGATGATATGTAATTCTCAATTTTATGAGGACAAAAGACACCATCGCACACTGTAATTAGACCCTCATACACGGATTGATCTAAAATAGGTGTTGCAATAAAAATATTTTTTGCTTCACTTTTTATCGCTGACTTTAGTGCAATCATAATCGTAAGTCCCGTTTCTATACAATCATCCACGAGTACCACATATTTACCTTTCAGAGAAGTAATATCTTTTCCTTTTCTATACTTATAAAGATAAGAGAGTACCTTTTCTTCATATTGCCTCTTTGCTTCTCCGTAAACATAATCTTCACTGATGCCAAAAGAGTCTATCAGCGCCTTATGCATGACAACATCTTCGGTTTCGGATACCATAGCGATGGCCAGCTCTGGATTATTGGGTGCAGGAATAGGCTCTGTCAGCAATATATCCATTGTTGCATGAATATGTTTAGATATTTTATCTGCAAAATAGACGCCTCCTTCGCTTACACCTACAACAACTGTTTCATTATTTTTTAGTAGCTCTATGGGCAGCGTGGCAATTAATTTATTTGCCGCATCCTCATTATTTTCAAAAAAATAATTATCTTCTGTAACGTTTTTCATGGCTTGCTCCCGGGGATTGCTTTTCAACTTCATCATGATCAAAAGTATAACGAAACTCTTCTATATACTTCATCAATATCTTATAGGCATGGTTAATTTTTTCCATTTTATCTCTCTCTCCTCCATAATCAGGATGATACTTTTTCGAAAGAAAATGATATTGCTTCTTTATATCTTCTTTTGTAATCAACCTGGGTAGCTGCAATATCTCCAGTGCATCATCTAAATTTTTCATATCCCCGTTAATCATTATCTGCTTCCCGTCCCCACTTCACCAAATGGAATAAAATTAAACTGTATGTAGAAACTATTGTCTTTTGTGTAGCCTGTTGGCCGAGGTGTAATATCTTGCCTCATGGATGCATCTACTGTCCAACAGTCTTTTTCATACTTTCCGCCAAATCTCCATTGCCTACTTGTCGCCTTGTCGAGACTATATGTCAAGCCACCATTTAAACTTATTCTACTGCTGAACCTATAGTTAAAATCAAAAAACATATCATTGGCAAGTTCAAAATCCGCCACATCATCCGGTAATTTATTTTTATAGGTATGCCCTAGTGAAAAAAAGTACTTGTCTCTATAGAGAGAGATCATAGTCGATGACTCTCTTATTTTTCCAAACTCATAAGAGTAGGAAAAATTATTATACATACTAAAATGTGTCCAGTTGTATTGCATTTCATTCTCTAGATCACCCCAATTATACACCCTATTTGGATAATAAATTTGGTTCAATCTTTGAAAAAATTTCAAATGGGTTGACTCATCATATAAATAGTGTTGCACGCCAATACGATACTGCTCCTCTGGAAGCCCAACAGCAAAGAGTTTTTTTTGTTTTTTTTCTAAAGCAGTAAACGCGACAGGATTCTCTCTTTCGTCTCCAGGCTTAATATACTCAATAGATGGCTGCAGTACGTGTGTCATATTTTTATATTTTTTTGTCAAATCTGTATACATTTTTATCTTGTGAATATTACTATAATATCCAAACTCATCATTCCGGTAGCGACTATTTCCAAAATAAAATTTGCTGTAGTAAAGCTCCTCGCCAATGGACACCTTAAGGAAATCGTCAAAAAAAGACTCTGAGAATTCAAATGGGATTTTCAACTCTGCCTGACTAAGCGTTGCCCCTTGTTCTCTGTAGAAATTATTAATATGCGCATCAAGGCTATAGGTAAGATTTTTAAAATAAAGTGGCGACAAATACTTATGTGCATTGATAGACGGAACGATTTGCAACGTGTCACTATTGTCTTCTTTTCGTGTATCAATAAAATACTTTGCATTCACACCTATGTAATAATCGTTATTGTAATAGTAGTAGTTTAACTTAGATTCCTGAAGAGGGGTTAATCCAAAATGAAAAAGACTTGTCTTTTGCAAGTTAATATAGTCAATATCATTAAGGAGTGTGATGTCCACATAGAGTCCATCCAAAAAACCATACACTTTTGCAAAATCAAACAAGCCTTGAGAGTCATACATGAACTCTAGACCATAGTGATTTTGATCTTTTGCCCCTTTGCGTTCTCGATAGGCATCACTGTCTCTAAAATAGCCTACTCTTAACTTTCCCGAAGAGTGATTGCTGTCAACAAATCTCCATGTCGTATAAAGTCCTATACTCCTGTCTGTTCTGAGTTGTGGATTAAATTCCATATCCATACTTGGAGATATGGCCCAAAATATTGGTTGCTCGTAAACAACACCTTCCTCTTCTGTGTGCCCAAAGAGCGGGAATAACAATCCGGAACTTCTTTGATTGTTTGTAGAGAATGCCAAATAAGGAGAGTAAAAAAAAGGAACATCTAAAAAGTATGCTTTTACATCATAAAGTTTCATATATTTTTTTTCACTGTTATACTTTGACCTGGCAAATGAGATTTTCCAAAGAGGATTTTCTATATCGCAGCTAGACAGCACTGATCTTCCAAGCGTATACTTATTGTTACTTCTGGATGCTTTGTCCGAAAAAAGCCATACATCATTTTGACTCACCAAAAAAAGCGTTTCAAACTTTACCTCTTTTGTCTCGGTATTGATTTCCATATGATTCGATTGCTCTTTAATGCCCTCATAGCCAATCATTTCAATTTCACCATCAAGAACCAATACTTTTGATTCCTTATCATACGAAACAGACGTTGCCTTAATGATTGAGTCTTGATAATAGACGACGACACCGTCAGTAGCATTCACTTTTTCTTTAGTTCCCTCTATATTTTTTGCAATAACTTCTATTTTGTTATTTCCACTTTGTGCACAAAGAGGCTGAAACATAAAAAATAAAAATAAAAATACTGCTTTATAAACGGATTGTATTGTGTTCTCCTAAAGTGCCTGATATGCTATATCTGTTCTGCATTGCTTTCCTGCAAAATGTACCTGACCAACGAGCATATATGCATACTTTTGTGCCTCTGCTATACTCTCACCTATACCGACACAGACAAGAACTCTTCCACCTGCTGCATAAAGCACACCATCCTCTTCGCTTACTCCTGCAAAAGAGATATGTGCATTTTCTCCCAATCCCTTATGGTGTATTTCATCCACAATAATCTCAGCGGGTGGTGTGCTTTTATAAGGGTAGTCTTTGCTTGCCAAAACGATACCAACAGCATACTTATCAAAAAATTCTATTTTTATATTTTTCAAGTCTCCTGTTGCAGCCTTATAAAAAAGTTCACTGGCTGGCGACTTAAGTAGAGGCATTAGTACCTCACACTCTGGATCTCCAAATCTCACATTATATTCAAGAATAATGGGCTCACCCTTGACAACCATTACGCCAATAAAAAGAACACCCATAAAAGGCATACCTTCTTTTTCCATTCCTCTCAAAGTGGGCTCAATCACTCTTTCATCTATCTTTCTGTAGATTTCATCATTCACAAGTGGCGTGGGAGCATAGGCTCCCATGCCGCCCGTGTTGGGTCCCTCGTCTCCAGTTAAAAGTCTCTTGTGATCTTGCGCCGCAGGAAGCACCACATAATCTTTTCCATCACAAATAGCAAAAACTGAAAGTTCATAGCCATCTAAAAATTCCTCCACAACAATTGCATTGCCTGCATCTCCGAAAGAGTCACCACTCAACATCTCCTTCGCAGCTTTTTTTGCATCCTCATGACTTTGCGCAATAATAACACCCTTGCCTCCACATAAACCATCAGCCTTTACAACAATAGGCGTATCAAGCGTCTCTATGAAATGTGTCGCATCTTCAAAAGAGTCTGTCTCTATATATTTAGCTGTTGGGACATTGTGTCGTGCGAGGAAATTTTTCATAAAAATTTTAGAGCCTTCTAACTGAGCAGCTTGAGAAGTTGGCCCAAAAATAGTTAAGCCTCTCTCTTTAAAAATATCAACCACGCCTTCAACCAAGGGAGCCTCTGGTCCCACAATGGTTAAGTCAATACTATGTTTTTCTACAAAATCAGCCATCTCACCATAATCACTAATTGTTAGATTTTGACCCAATTGACTTGTGGCACCATTGCCTGGTGCAAAATAAATTTTCCCCACATTGCTATCTTTTGTCAATGCCAACCCAATAGAGTATTCTCTTCCTCCGGAACCCAAAATCAATACATCCATGTTCTCTCCAAAAAATTAAAAATATACTGCAATTATTTTGCTATATAGTGTTTTTCAAATTCCTAATACTTGCAAGCCATGAATTAAAAATTTGAAAAGCCTATGTGTCCAAATCGCAATAACCCCCGAATAGCCGGCCTGTTATTAGTCGGCCCTAAAAAGCCAACGATGCAGGAGAGAGCAAGTCTTTAGGAGGCAATTTCTTGTGGGTTACCCTCACTCAAACGAAAATACCTTCACACTAACCTGCTACATGTCCCGCCAAAATTAATGTTGGACCCCATATACAGTAATCGAACCACTCAGGTTGATTAATTATACCCTATTTGGAGTTACAAAGCAGTAAAGTGCACTATAACTTTGCAATCTCTTTTGCTTTTTTTACACAAGATGCAATGAGTGGAATATCAGCAACTTCATATTTTGCGCCTTGGGGCAAATGTTCTTTTGTTGACTCCCCTATGACTATAGCAATATAGCTCTTGCTCCATTGAAAATTTTTAAGGAAACAGGCGATAGTTGACGGCGAAGTGAATATGATAATGGAGCCTTTTGTTGGCTGATTTTTCATATTATGGTGAATACATGAAGTTCTATAGATTACTTGCTCCTGTAATTCTATTCCCTCTTTTAATAAAAAAGATTTAGCATCAAAAGAGATCTTTTCTGGGCGAAGATAGAGAATTCTTTTTTCGTTAAAAAACTTTACAATATCTTGGCTCAATACTTTTGCATAAAAATCTGCTGGTGAATATATTACATTACCTCCCAGCGCCTCAATTCTTTTTTTTGTGGCACTTCCTATTGCAATAGAGGGGAAATTTTTCCATGATGCATCAATTTCATCTGCTGTCTCTACTGCTTTTTTTGATGTAAACATTAAAGTATCACATTGTGAAAGATCTAGTCTCTTCGCTGTTGTACTAAATTCGATTGCAGGAAGAGAGATGGTTTCCTCATGTACCACAGGAGACAAAAGATAGATATCTTTTTTCAACGATTTTTCACTTTCTTTGCAACATCTACGTCTACACCATGAAAAATAGCCTCATTGACATCTTCATCGTCATACGGGTCGAAATGTGGCGTAATTACCCAGCGTTTTTTACCGTCCAGTGCCATAATCTTATCTTCTACTTCATCTGCAATACGATGGGCTTCCAATAAAAGCATATTTGGACGCAATACCATATGAAACTCCACAAAATTAATGGTTCCATCTGTTCTTGTTTTCAGCCAATGATAGCTCGTAATTTCACTATTCTCACCAATAATTTTTCTAATCTCTCCGACAACTTCTTCATCTAACGATTTATCTAACAATATCTCAACACCATCAACAATAATCTCATATGCAGAGTAAATAATATAGGCACCTATTCCTAAGCCAATCACAGCATCAATAACACTCAAGCCAGTCAAATATACCAATGCAAGCGCAACCAATACAGCTGCATTACTCCACAAATCGGTTTGATAATGAAGCGCGTCTGATTTAATGACAATATTATCCGTTTTTTTTGCCACTTCTAGCAAATATTTTACCAACATATAGGTAACGATAATTGAAAAAATCATCACGCCTATCGAAGGCAGCAATAGGGTTGTTGCCTTCCCGTCTATCATTTTTGTTACAGCAGCATACATAATATATATACCTGAGATAGTAATCACTGTTCCTTCTATAACAGCGGCAATGGCCTGAACCTTTCCTTTTCCATACTGATAGACTGTAT
>Ga0256844_10000853_pt1 | contig 11506 bp, 9 predicted proteins | sample MusselsmetaG_FD_189100 | JGI IMG/M metagenome (GOLD analysis project Ga0256844, IMG submission 189100) | Mussel associated microbial communities from hydrothermal vent at the East Pacific Rise, Pacific Ocean - Mussels | ecosystem: Host-associated > Mollusca > Shell > Unclassified ... | reverse complement strand
AGCGAATGTCTTTTTGTTGCTTGTTAAGGTTGTCTAAGGCGCCAATGGTGTTGCTTGCTTTGTCTTTTATAAAACTTCCAACTAGGCGATAGACCTTGTTAACAAAACGGTGTGCACCCTCTAATCCAGAGTCGCTCCATTCTAGATCTTGCGTTGGTGGGGCGGCAAATAAGATAAATAGGCGCACTGTGTCTGCACCATATTTGGCTATCATTTCTTGTGGGTCAACGGTATTGCCTTTGGATTTGCTCATTTTGGCGCCATCTTTTAAGACCATGCCTTGGGTAAGTAGGTTTTTAAAGGGCTCGTCGTTTTTAATTAAGCCTTCGTCACGCAGGAGTTTGTTAAAAAAGCGGGCGTAAAGTAGATGTAAAATTGCATGTTCAATGCCACCAACATATTGATCCACGCCACCGTTTGCAAGCCAATAGTTGCTTCGTTCATCTAACATTTTGTCGCTATTGTCTTTGCAAGTGTAACGGGCAAAATACCAAGAGGATTCAAAAAAGGTATCAAAAGTATCGGTTTCTCGTTGCGCTGCTTCGCCACATTTGGGGCAAGTGGTTTGATAAAACTCAGGCATTTTTTTAATCGGCGAGCCAACGCCATCAAAACTTACTTCTTCAGGCAAAATAATGGGCAAGTCAGACTCAGGTACAGCCACTGAGCCGCAACTTGGGCAGTTGACAATGGGGATGGGGCAACCCCAATAGCGTTGGCGTGACACGCCCCAATCTCGTAAGCGGTAGTTGGTTTTTTTACTACCTAAGTTATTGTCCTCAAGGGTTTTGGCAATTGCTTCAAAGGCTTGGTCGAAATCCAAGCCATCAAACTTGCCAGAATTAAATAACAATCCTTTGTGGGTAATGGTGCCTTCATTGGTATCTTCGTCTTTATTGATAACCTGTTTAATATCGATGTGGTATTTTTTGGCAAATTCATAATCTCGTTCATCGTGTGCGGGCACACTCATCACAGCGCCTGTGCCGTAACCCATTAGGACAAAGTTGGCAATCCAAATCGGCACTTCAGTGCCTGTGATTGGATGTGTGCATTTGAGTCCTGAATCAACGCCCTTTTTTTCCATGGTTTCCATAGCGGCTTCAGAGGTCTCCATGGCTTTGCATTCGTCAATAAAGGCTTGCACAGTGGCGTTGTCTTTGCCTGCGTTGAGTGCCAAAGGATGTTCAGCGGCAATGGCTAAATAGGTAACGCCCATTAGTGTGTCTGGGCGGGTGGTATAAACGCTTAGTGCGTCAAAGCCTTTTCTGTTGAAGTCTATTTCTAAGCCGATGGATTTGCCAATCCAGTTTCTTTGCATGGTTTTAACAGCATCAGGCCAGCCATCTAATTTGTCTAAATCGTTTAACAACTCATCAGCATAATCTGTGATACGCATAAACCATTGTGAAATTTCTTTTTTCTCAATCAGTGCATCAGAGCGCCAACCTCGTCCATCAATCACTTGCTCGTTGGCCAGCACAGTTTGATCCACGGGGTCCCAATTGACAATGGCATTTTTCTTATAAACCAAGCCTTTTTTAAATAATTTCACAAACAGCCATTGCTCCCAGCGATAATAATCCGGGTGGCAAGTGGCAATTTCACGCGACCAGTCATAGCCAAAACCTAACTGGGTTAACTGGGTTTTCATGTAATCAATATTTTCGTAAGTCCATTTAGCAGGTGCTACTTTGTTTTTTAATGCGGCATTTTCAGCGGGCAAGCCAAATCCATCCCAGCCAATTGGTTGCATCACATTTTTGCCCTGCATTTTTTGATAGCGAGAGATGACATCGCCAATACTGTAATTGCGCACATGTCCCATATGTAAACGCCCAGAGGGATAGGGAAACATACTTAGGCAGTAATATTTTTCCTTTGTATCGTCTTCAACAACCTCAAACGATTTGTTTTCTTGCCAATAGTTCTGTACTTGTGCTTCAATGTCTTGAGCGTTATATTCTGTATTCATATTTTTTATTTTGGGTTACAAGGTGAATTGAAAGTGTTAACTTCTAAGGTGCCAATTAATTTATCGATATTATCCAGTTTGTTGTCTATTAAGTATTGGGCAATGCCTTCGTTGATTTTATGGCAGATTAATGGGTCGTAAAACAGTGCTGTGCCAATACCAACAGTGGATGCACCAGCAATGATAAACTCTATTGCATCATTGGCTGTCATAATGCCACCTTGTCCAATAATTGGCACATTGTGGTGTTTGCTCACTTGGTAAACTTGGTGGACTTTTAACAGTGCAATGGGCTTAATGGCAGGGCCTGATAACCCCCCTTGGTTGTTGCCAATAATTGGCTTTTTGGTTTTGGTGTCAATTGCCATACCCATCAGTGTGTTAATGACTGCCAAGCCATCGGTGCCTGCATCAATACAGCGTTGAGCGCTGAAAGCAATATCAGTTTGATTGGGTGATAATTTGGTGATAATCGGCTTTGTGGTATTTTTTCTGCAAATATCAACCACACGATAAGACATATCAGGGTCGTTGCCAAAGGCGACACCACCTTCTTTGACATTGGGACAGGAGATATTGATTTCTATTGCGTCAATATCGGTGTCGTCAAATCGTTTGGTAATTTCGCCATATTCTTCTACTGATGAGCCTGAAATATTGATAATAAACCGAGTTTCAGTTTTATCTAAATTTGGCATAATATCGTTAATGACGACATCTGTGCCAGGATTTTGTAAACCGATGGCGTTAATCATACCACTGGGTGTTTCGGTTACTCGATGAGGGGCATTGCCAAGGCGTGGTTCCAAGGTTGTTCCTTTTAGACAAATTGCACCCACATCAGCGTTAGAAAACCCATCAATGCGTGTGTATTCTTCGCCAAAACCAACGCAGCCTGACAAGAGAACAATGGGCGAATTTAACGAAAGTCCGCAGAATTTCGTTTTTAAAATATCGCTAATATGTGCTTTCGAGGCTTGCTCTTCATTCATTTTATAGTTACCTAATTGCTTTTACTGTATTTGTAGTTATTTGCTTACTAAATTTGTATGGGTGTTATTATACCTTTTAATCCAAATATGGAGACGAACACAGAAAGCCGTTTGACGATTATTTTACACTCTGTGTTAAATATGGAGGTGTTGACCTTGTGGCTGCTATCTTTGGATTATAGGAGAAGGGTTTTACTGTTAAAATCACAGACTATGAAAGGATTGTTTATTAGCGGTAGCGGCACCAATGTGGGAAAAACCTTGATTGCCAGTTATATCATTAAAGCACTGAGTGTGAAATACACGGTTGTGGCAAGAAAACCTATTGAAAGCGATTGCATAAAAACCGCTGATGGTTTAATGCCCAAAGATGCGGTATTACTGAACAATTTGTGTGCAAATCCAGAGCCGATCAGTGCTGTGTGCAAATTTCGATTTGAAGCCTGTGTGAGTGGTGAGAAAGCCAGTGTAGAGCAAGGTATTATTGTTAAATTACAAGATTTAGTTGATGCAGTGCAACCCATAAATGATGATGATTTTGTTGTGGTTGAGGGTGCAGGTGGCATTTATTCCCCCATTGCGCAACAAGCATTAAACAGTGACTTAGCATTGGCACTAAAACTACCAGTGGTAATCGTGGTCAAAGATGAACTGGGTGCCATCAATCAAGCATTATTGAGCATCAATGCTGCCAAAAAACACAAATTAAATATTGTTATGTTGGTGCTTAACCAAATTACACCTAATGACTTAGGCAACGAAGAAGCATTGAAGGCTTATACAGATATTGAAGTGGTAACTTTCAATCAAAACAAAATAGGCAACTTTAACACCAAGGTGATGGCGTTAATCTAATATAGTTAAAGTTGGCTTTTTTTGCTCTTTTTTTGGCGACACTTGATCTTTTTCAAAAAACATACCTTCACCATTTTCACCCGCATAAATAGTTAAAACCGCATTGATGGGTGCGAAAATATCATGGGATTTCCCCTCAAAGCGTGCTTTGAAGGATATCGATTCATTATCTATAACCAAGGCATTGGTTGCATGATTGGCGATATTGAGTACAATTTTCCCTTGCTGAATAAAAGGTTTTGGCACCACCACATTTGATTCTGAACAATCAACCAAAATGTGTGGCGTTAGCCCAGAATCTTCCATCCATTGATGATAAGCTCTAACAAGATAAGGCGCTACAGAAGTCATAAGTTACCTGCCATTAGTTAAATGATGTTTAGTTATATTCTTTTTCGCAATCGGTCAAACTTTCTTTAAAACTGCTTCTTGCAAATAGATGATTTGCATACTTAGTAACAGCCTTTCCGGGCGCACCTAAGTCAATATCAAGTTTTTTCAAACGCCATAATAATGTCGCTAAACAAGCATCAACAATTGTCATGTCATCGCTCTTAAAGAAAGTTTTGTATTCAAATAAAGGCACCAATTCAATCAAACTGTTTTTAAGCAGTTTTCTGGCTGCATTGGCTTCTTTTTCATTGCCAGTTTCAATAATTTTAACCTGCTTAAACCAACTGTCAGAAGCCCTTGTAAATCTAAAAATAAGTAAGCGTTTTTCTGATTTTTCAATCGGGTCAACTGGCAACAATGGTGGAAAGGGAAAGCGTTCATCTAGGTATTCCATAATTACCGAAAGATCGTATAAAACGATACCACGGTCAAATAAAGTAGGTAGTGTTTGACCGGGGCTACGCTCTAAAATTTCTTCAGGCATTTTTTCGACTTCTAAAACCACCACTTCTCTTTCGATGTTTTTTTCTGCCATAATAAAACGCACTGTATGTGATTCTATTTCATCGTTAGACGAATAAAGAATGGTTGAAGATGGATTTGGTCTGCTTATCATAATGTTTGTCCTTGGAAATAAAAAAAAACAGTATTTCTTGTTAAGTCACTGTTTTGAGTGTATTAGAAAATGAGATTAACTAGTCTTTGGCCTTCCATTTACCGTATTTAACATCTCTCCAATATTCTTTTTTCAATAAATAAGAAAGAATAAAGAGGATGAATAAAAAGCCCAATACTTTATAACCTAAGTCAATGCGTATCAATTTTGCAGGTTCGCCAACATAGTCTAAAAAGTTAGTAATGTCACGCACATCTTGGTTAAATTCTGGCGTTGATTTGCTCTGCTTAAGATACCATAAAACATCTGGCATAGAGACATTGGCCAAAACTTTATTGTTCACGCCAAAGGGACGAGTGTCATCTTCGTGAAAACTACGCAAGTAGGTGTAAATCCAATCTGTGCCTCTGGAGCGAGCAATTAAAGACAAGTCTGGCGGTGTTGCACCGAACCAGATTTTCGCCCCTTTTTTCGATATTGCCGCAACTACTGGAGAGCCAACTTTTTCTGTATTAAATATAAGGTCTTTTTCAACTATTTTGTCGGTTGCCTTACTTAAGTTCTCTTCAATTTGACTAGCAGAAAGCTTGCCAAGTAATGCTTTTGCTTGCTTAGCATCTTTCACAGGGTTGTCAACTGCATTTGCAAGCGCTTGTAAATCAGCAACACTTAATGGTTTTTTGTCTAGCAAATTTGCTTTTGCTTGCTCATAAGCCTTGACTGTGTCGCTTAAAAATAAATCTTTACCAATACGGTTGTAACGCATAAAAGAAATTGAGTGGCAACCTGAGCAATAATTCATAAACAATTTCGCACCATTTTGCAGTGATTTTTGATCGCTGATATCTGTATCAGCGTGGTCAAGGTGTATTTCACTATTTGCTAAAAGATTGAAAGAGATGGTTAAGCCCACTAAGACAGACGCTGTCGTTGTTAATAATTTTTTCATTTTATTTCCCCGTTACTCTTTTAGGCACTTCTTTGGTTTTTCCAATAGAAGTAAACCATGGCATTAAGATAAAGAAGCCAAAATAGGTTACAGTGAAAACTCGCGCTAACAAGGCATTCATTGGTGTTACTGGCTGCATACCTAGGTAACCTAAGTAAACAAAACTAATCACAAAGACACCTAAGGCATACTTATACGGTGCTGAGCGATATCTAATTGATTTTACTTTAGAACGATCCAGCCACGGTAGAGCCAATAGAATTAATAACGCTGCAAACATACCAACAACACCTGGGAATTGCGATCCAAACATGGGTGGAATGGCTCTTAATACGGAGTAGAAAGGCGTTAAATACCAAAGTGGCGCAATGTGGCTAGGGGTTTGTAATGGATTGGCTTCAATAAAGTTGGCATGCTCTAGGAAGTAACCGTTCATTGCGGGTGCAAAAAACACCACAGCAGAGAAAATCATCAAAAATCCTACCACACCAACAATGTCTTTAACGCTGTAGTATGGGTGGAATGGAATACCGTCTTTTGGAATGCCGTTTTTGTCTTTATTCTTTTTAATTTCAACACCATCTGGGTTGTTTGAGCCAACTGCATGTAATGCTACAATGTGCAAAAATACCAATACAACTAAGATAAGCGGCAAGGCAATCACATGTAATGAAAAGAAGCGATTTAGCGCTGGGTCACCAACAGCATAGTCGCCTAAAATCCACACCAACAGATCGGGGCCAATAAAGGGAACGGAGCCAAATAGTGAGATAATTACTTGTGCACCCCAATAGGACATTTGACCCCATGGCAGAACATAGCCCATAAATGCTTCAGCCATTAGTGCAATGTATAAAATCATACCTAAAATCCAAATCAACTCTCGTGGCGATTTGTATGAGCCGTAAAGCAACCCACGATACATGTGCAGATAAATGACAACAAAGAACGCTGATGCACCTGTTGAGTGTAGATAACGAATTAACCAACCCCAGTTTACATCACGCATAATGTATTCAACCGAAGCAAAAGCATGTAGTTCATCAGGCTTGAAGTGCATGGTTAAAAAGATACCAGTAACAATTTGCATTACCAGTACCAACATGGCTAACGAGCCAAAGAAGTACCAAAAATTAAAATTTCTTGGCGTGTAATATTCTGCCAAATGTTCATTCCAAACTTTAGTTAACGGAAATCTTTGATCAATCCAGTTTTTATTATTGTCCATTATTTACTCCTATGCTTTTGGGTCAACACCAATTTGAATTAACGAATCAGATACAAAATGATAAGGTGGAATCACCAAATTAGTCGGTGCCGGAACGCCCGCATAAACACGACCTGCCAAGTCAAACTTAGAGCCATGACATGGGCAGTAAAACCCACCCTTCCAAGCATCACCACCAAGGTCGGCTGCACCAAGTTCTGGACGGTAAGTTGGTGAACAACCAAGGTGAGTGCAAACACCAACAATCACGGCAACCTCAGGGTTTATTGAACGATGAATATTTTTAGCGTATTCTGGCTGTTGAGAGGTTTCTGAACTGCTTGGGTCGGTTAATATACCATCTAAAGTGCTTAAATTTGAAAGTGTGGTTTTGTCGCGTCTAAAAATCCAAACAGGTTTTTTGCGCCATAATACGCGAACCAATTGCCCTTCTTTAAGTTTTTTGATGTTAACCTCAATGGGTGCGCCAGCAGCTTTGGCTCTAGCAGAAGGATTCCAAGTGGATAAAAACGGCCATGCCACAAAGCCAACACCAACTGCACCAACTACACTTGTAGCCTGGGTTAGAAAGCGTCTTTTCTTAAGGTCTATTGTTTGTTCTGACATAAGATTACTATTTCCTGTATGAATAAGTGTTATTTTATTTTTTGAAATAAAAACCCAATGATTATAATGTATATTAACTTTAAATAATATAAATATTTTAATATTCATGTAAATCAATTTTAACAATCACTTTTTCTATTTTTGTATGCAGTGCCACCTGTTTGAGTGCATTTAGCAAAACATCAGGTTGTTTTTGCACACGAAAAGCCAGCGCTTGATTGTGGGTAACAAAGGTGGCGGTATTGTTGTCAATAGTACATAAAGACAGCGATTTAAAGGCTTCTGGCAGGTGCGCTGAGAGTTGCTGATTAAGTTCGTTCAGCGCTCTAGCTCGTGCAAACATTTGTCCCAACGCACCTTGTGGGGTAAAACCTGCTAAATTTGTTATTTTTTTAGACATTTATACCTTAAAAATCAAAAAAGAATGCTAATGCATTAAAGAATGGTGTATATCATAACATCTGCGAGTAAAATGGAGCCACTTTTAAAATCATATTTCAATAAATTTAATGAATATTATAAATAAATTAGCGGCCAAGGTTGTTGGTTCTCGCAATGACCGATTGGTAAAAAAACTGACTAAAACAGTTGCAAGCGTTAATGCATTTGAGTCTGCATTGCAAGCGCTAGATGACAAAATGCTCAGTGCCAAAACACAAGAATTCAAACAAAAAGTTGAAAACCAAGAAACATTAGATTCTTTATTGCCAGAAGCCTTTGCAGTTGTGCGTGAGGCCAGCGTTAGGGTTTTAGAACTTAGGCATCATGATGTGCAAATGATTGGTGGCATGGTATTACACAACGGCAACATTGCAGAAATGGGTACAGGTGAAGGTAAAACTTTGGTGGCAACACTTCCTGCTTATCTCAATGCATTAACTGGTAAAGGTGTTCATATTGTTACTGTGAATGATTATTTAGCAGTGCGTGATGCTCAGTGGATGGGCAAAGTATTTGAGTTTTTAGGGTTGAGCGTCGGTATTGTTACTTCAAATATGCCACCAGAAGACAAAAAAGATGCTTACAACTGCGACATTGTTTATGCCACTAATAACGAGTTAGGTTTTGATTATTTAAGAGACAATATGGCGTTTACCACTGAGCAAAAAGTGCAACGCAGCCCTAACTTTGCTATTATTGACGAAGTTGACTCTATTTTGATTGATGAGGCAAGAACGCCGCTCATTATTTCTGGGCCAGCAGATGATTATGCTGAGATTTATCAAGCAACCAACCAAATGATTCCAAGTTTTACTGAGCAAATCGAAACTGGCGAAGGCAAAGAAGTGGTGGTTGAAAAGGCTGGCGATTACACAATTGATGAGAAAAACAAGCAAGTGTTTTTAACCGACGATGGCCACAATAAGGCAGAAGAGTTGCTAGTCAATGCTGGTATTTTGTCAGAAGGTGCGAGTTTGTATGATGCCAGCAATATTTTATTGATGCAACATATTAATTCGGCGTTGCGTGCCCATATGTTGTTTCATAAAGACGATCATTATATTGTGAATGACGATGAAGTTGTTATTGTTGATGAATTTACAGGTAGAACCATGCCGGGGCGTCGCTGGTCTGAAGGTTTGCATCAGGCGATTGAAGCCAAAGAAGGTGTGAGCATTAAAAAAGAAAACCAAACACTGGCATCCATTACTTTCCAAAATTATTTTAGATTGTATAGCAAACTCTCAGGTATGACCGGTACGGCAGATACTGAGGCGGTTGAATTTCAAGCAATTTATAATTTAGAAACCACAGTTGTTCCGTCAAATAAGCCCTCTGCACGAAACGATATGTCCGACCAAATTTATTTAACTTTGGGTGAAAAATTAGAAGCAATCGCCAAAGATGTAGAAAATTGTCAAAAGATAGGACAACCCGTTTTAGTCGGCACCAGTAGCATTGAAAACTCTGAGGCAATCTCAGAATTACTCACCAGTAAAAAAATTAAACACGAAGTTTTGAACGCCAAACAGCATGAGCGTGAAGCACAAATTATTGCCAACGCAGGCAGTATTGGCGCAGTGACTATTGCCACCAATATGGCAGGACGAGGCACAGATATTGTACTGGGCGGTAAGTTAGAAGGAGAAATAACAGATAAGCAAAAAGCCGATTGGCAAGTGCAACACGATGAAGTTATTAAAGCAGGCGGATTGCATATTGTCGGCACCGAACGCAATGAATCACGCCGTGTAGATAATCAATTACGCGGTCGCTCAGGCCGTCAAGGTGATGTCGGCTCAACCCGTTTTTACCTGTCGTTAGAAGATGATTTAATGCGTATTTTTGCCAGTGAAAAAATGGCAACAATGATGCAACGACTGGGCATGGAAAAAGGCGAAGCAATTGAACATAAAATGGTCAATCGTGCCATTGAAAACGCACAGAAAAAAGTCGAAGGTATGCATTATGATTCCCGCAAACATCTCTTAGAATATGATGATGTATCCAATGACCAGCGTAAAGTTGTGTATGGATTGCGTGATGAACTGATGAGCGTTGACAATGTGCAAGATAGATTTATTGCCATGCGCAAAACCGTTATCAGCAACTTGTTCAGCAATTATATTTCGACTGCACAAACCGAAGAAGACTGGGATATTGAAGGCTTACACCATGCTCTACAATCAGATTATGCCGCAGATTTCCCTATACAAGAATGGCTGGATGAAGGCGTAGATGTAGATGAATTAGAATCCAGAGTTGAGCAAGGCTTGACACAGATTTTTACTTACAAGGAAGGAATTATTGGCAGCAAACAGATGCGTGATTTTGAAAAAGCAGTCATGCTACAAACTTTAGATCACTTCTGGAAGGAACATTTAGCCGCCATGGATTATTTACGCCAAAGCATCAATTTGCGTGGCTACGCACAAAAAAATCCAACTCAAGAATACAAGCGCGAATCCTTCATCATGTTCACAGCACTCCTAGACACCATTGACCTTGAAATTGTTAAAGCACTTTCAAGCGTTACCCTGAATGCAGAAAGTAGCGCCGATGACATCGAACAACAAAATAACGAAGAGGCCTCAGCAACCCACGACACCCTCCTAGAAGAGCCCATCCAGCCCCAAGAAGTCATCACTACAAACAGCGAAACCGACGACAACCACCCACAAACCTATCAACGCATTGGCGCAAAAGTAGGCCGCAACGACCCATGTCCTTGTGGCTCTGGCAAAAAATACAAAAATTGCCATGGCTAACCCCCCCCATTATTATATTGGACTTATGTCAGGCACCAGCATGGACGGTGTTGATGGCGTTATTGTTGATGAATTGGGTAAAAAAATATTGACCCAATCGCATTTGCCTTATCCCGATAAGTTAAAACAAAACCTGTTAAAACTTACCCAAAATTCAACCACTTCATTGGCAAATCTTGCCCAGATTGATGTTGAAGTGGCACACTGTTTTGCCAATGTGGCAAATACTTTGTTACAACAATTAAAACTTAGCGCTACAAGCGTTCAAGCAATTGGCTCACATGGGCAAACTATTTTCCACCAAGGCGGCGTTTACTCAATGCAAATTGGACACGGCGCTTTGATTGCTGAGCAAACAGGCATTACCACAGTGGCTGATTTTCGCATGCAAGATGTGGCTGCTGGCGGGCAAGGTGCGCCACTTACGCCGTTTTATCATCAGCATTTGTTGGATGGAAAAGACGGCGTTGTCATTAATTTAGGTGGTATCGCTAATTCCACCATTGTCAAAAACAATCAAGTTATCGGATTTGACACAGGTCCTGCCAACACCCTGCTAGACAACTGGATAAAACAGCATAAAAATCTAGATTACGACCGTGATGGACTTTGGTCACGCACCGGCTCGGTGGACAAAACTTTATTAACTGCAATGCTTGCTGATGATTATTTCCAACAATCAC
>Ga0256844_10000852_pt1 | contig 11507 bp, 7 predicted proteins | sample MusselsmetaG_FD_189100 | JGI IMG/M metagenome (GOLD analysis project Ga0256844, IMG submission 189100) | Mussel associated microbial communities from hydrothermal vent at the East Pacific Rise, Pacific Ocean - Mussels | ecosystem: Host-associated > Mollusca > Shell > Unclassified ... | reverse complement strand
TGGAATGGTAAAAAATTACGCCGCTCAGCGGCTAATGCAAAAGCAGGTACTTTGTATGATTATGCCGCCGTATCGTGGGGGTTAATCCAATGGGGAAGAGCTTCAAATAATAATCAAGCCAAACAAATAGGAAAAGCTATCGCAAGCGCTGCATGGAATCGATTCTATAAAAATAAAAGCTGGGTAGAAAATCCAGATAGTTTATTGCCCCAAGGCGTTCAACAGGCGCATATTGCTGATGGTGCTTTGATTTCTGCCGAGGCATTACTACTAGAAGCCAGCAAGCAATCAACAGATTCTAAACTTATTAATAAAGCCAACGCTGTATTGAACAATATTACACGCTCATTAGAAACGGATATGTTTTCCTACGCCTCGCTGCTAGCCGTGCCCCAAGAGCAATAGCCTTGCAAAAGTGGGGGGGTGTCTTGTCACAATGCACCATTCATCCAATAGTAATAGCCAAGTATCACTAATTATTGTAATTTGAGGGGGCTGGATATGCGTAGCTAGATTAAGGTTTACTTCTCTCAATGCATAAACATACTAATTAAAACAATAATAAGAATTAAGGTTAACTCGTGAAGAAAAAAGCCCTTGTACTTGCCGTCTGTATGGCATTTGGCGCACCTACAATTAGTGCCGCTAAAGCTTTTCCGAGTGATCTTCTTGGGGTAAATCTTGGGGAGATTCAATCTAAATCTTTTTTAAACGAACCGTTTAAAGGGATTATTCCTATTCTGTTTACTGATATTGAAACCGCAGAAAATTTAAATGTCAGGCTAGCACATCATTCTATTTTTCAAAAAATGGGGGCAGAAAAGCTATCTATTTTAGACAGCCTAAATTTTCAGATAAGTGTTAAAAATAATAAACCTGTTATTTTAATTAGCTCATCACGTCCTATTCAAATGCCTTTCCTCAACTTTATTTTAGAGATTGAAGGACCACAGGGAAGCACTTATCAAGACTATACGACATTGCTTGATCCAAAAGGATACTCAAACAATTCATTCCCCAATACTCATGCAAAACGATCCAAGCCCGCATTTACAGCCCAAGTCACTTTTCAAGGTGATGAAGCACTATTGCTTGAGTCATACTCTTCTAATAGTCTTGTTAAGGCGATTAGTGGAGAACACAAGCATAAAGTAAGATCAGGGGATACATTATCAGAGATAGCTCAAGCACTTAATGCTGCTGAGGTTTCTTTGAAAAGGATGATTTCTGGTATTTATCGAAAGAATCCTAGTGCATTTATTAATAATGATATTAACCGATTAAAAGCTGGCGCTACTTTAGAAATACCTACACAAAGAGAGCTAAGTGCTTCAAGCTTTAAAACAGCGGCGAAAGCGGCACTTAAAAAGAAACAATCTGCTAGTCAAAAAGCCGCCTACTCTGAAAGTCTAGTTGTTATGCCAGCAGATGCTTACCGCATTAAACGAGGTGATAATCTTTCGCAAATAACAAAAAGTTTAGGCCACAAGGGGCTTTCTTTTACAAAGATGATGGCAGCAATCTATAACGCTAACCCTCACGCTTTTTCAAAGAATAAAATTAATCTACTTAAAGTAGGTAAGATTTTGAGAATCCCGTCTGTTGAAGAGGTTTCAACAGGTAAAAGTGTTGTTCAAGAATCAAATAAACAAATGAAAAAATTTGTAGATCCTAACTTGGTCATTTTGGGCGGACCAAAAAGCACCGAAAAAACAACAATAAGTAAAGATGAAAAAGAATTTAAACTAAAGGGCTTTGTAGTAGAAAAAGGTGATACTTTAGCTTCAATTACAAAAGAAATTGGACACAAGGGGGTCTCTTTTACCAAAATGATGAAAGCAATATATATTGCTAACCCTGAGGCATTTGAAAAAGATAACGTCACCACACTCAAAGAAGGAGCCATAATTTATCTTCCATCAAAAGTTGATGTGGAAGCAATGAGTAATACAAAAATTAAAGCTTCTAGCCCAAAAAATAAAGTAGTGCCTGCTCCAAAAGTAATACCTACATCTAATAAAAGCAGCCTCAAGCCACAGAATGCCAAAGAAGTTGTCAATCTTGAAAAAAGAGTTAGAGAACTTAAAAGAGAACTATACAAAGCTAGAGCTAACTTCTCACATTTAAAACTATCCCTGTCTGAAAAAGAAGCCCTGTTAAAAGAGCAAGGCCAAGAGCTACGTGAATTAGCCTTAGAGTTTAAAGAGTTTAAAGAGTTTAAAGAGTTTAAAGAGTTTAAAGAGTATGAAGATGGTGATGCGCCTTCCGCTACTCTTGCGCTTGGAAAAAATGGAGAGTTACTCACGCCAGTTGATCCAGAAGAGGCAATTAGCGCAAAGAAAGCAGGAGACTCAGAGGAAATCTTAGTTGCAGAACAAGATATAAGTGAGGCGTTATTAGCAGCACAGAAAAAAAGTGGTTATATTCCATACAATATCGGCGACAAACTGGCGAGCACAGTCAAAAATAACCTAATTGACTACAGTAAATATATGTCTAATAAAGAAATGCTAAGCTCTGTTTTAGCGCTTTTATTCGGGCTATTACTAATTAGATACCGAAGAGAAATATACAATTACACAAGAATTTCATACGAGCACCCTAGCTACTACCCGCCTCTAGGCGACGAAGAAGCAAGAAATATACTTAAAGGGAAGTCCATTAATTTCCATGACACAATTGTTGATTCATATTCAGAAGATACAGGCATTGAAAAGGTTAGCAAAACAGAATTTAGTGATGAACAGATCAATGAGTGTGAAGATTTAGTTAATGAATTAGTTGGTGATTTGGACAAGAAAAAGACCAATCGTGACGATGATGTAGACTGGGATGAAATCAATAAAACTTGTGATGCATATATCGCTGAATATAAAGATAAAACTAATTCTAATAATGCTTCAAAAAATACAAAGACAGAACAAGAAGAAATGTCATTTGAAGTATTTGAAGCGCTAGCAAAAGGCGGACTAAATAAAGAAGAGAATAAACTCTCTCGCCGTGAGGATGACGAAACTGTTATCTTTGGCTAGGCTACACCCGCATTTCCACTGATCCAGATCAGATTAGCTCAATCGATCCATAGAGCGATAAGCCACTGCCTCACTTAAATGTGTAGTTTGAATTTTTTCACAGCAAGCTAAATCAGCAATGGTTCGCGCTACCTTTAAAATACGGTGATAAGCACGCGCTGATAATCTGAACTTATCCATCACTTGCGCCAGCAAAGCTTCATCAGCCTTGCTTAATTGGCAGTATTGTTCTATTTCTTTATTACTTAAAAAGCGGTTTGCTTTTTGTTGGCGTTTTAACTGGCGATCTCTTGCTGCAATCACGCGTGCGCGCACCTGTGCGCTAGTTTCACCTGTTGCAGGCTTTTGTAAATCCTCTCGAGGCAGGCGTGGCACTTCTATTTGTAAGTCTATTCTATCTAAAAAAGGAGCTGATATTTTAGAGCGATAACGACGTTGCTGCTCTAGTGAGCATTGGCAATTATTTTGTGCAGGGTCACAATCAATCCCTTGTGGGCAGAAATTCATTGCTGCCACTAATTGAAATTGTGCAGGGTAACTTGCCTGTCTTGCCGCACGTGAAATAGTAATTTCGCCTGTTTCTAGTGGCTCACGCAAAACATCTAAAACTTTTCTATCAAACTCTGTCAGCTCATCTAAAAACAAAACACCGTTGTGTGCTAAAGAAATTTCACCCGGTCGTACTTTTGAACCACCGCCTACAAGCGCAACGCCAGATGATGTGTGATGCGGGTCTCGCACAGGGCGTAAGCCCCAATTTTCAACTTTAAAGCCTTGGTCACTGATTGATGCGATGGTTGCTGATTGAAGTGCTTCTTCCTCTGTCATGGGTGGTAAAATGGTTGCCAATCTTGTTGCCAGCATGGTTTTTCCTGTACCTGGTGGTCCTACCATCAGGAGATTTAAATTGCCTGCTGCGGCTATTTCTAGCGCCCTTCTTGCTTGATATTGTCCTTTAACATCGCTTAAATCAGTTTTGTATTGTACTTGTTGATTTTTAAATTCTGATACATGTTCTATAAGCGTCTCAGCGCCAGATAAATGCGCGCAAATCTGTAGTAAATGATTAGCAGAAAAAACAGGCAATGCTTTAATTAGGCTGGCTTCATTGGCATTGTCCTGCGGGACAAATAAACGACGCATTGCTTTATTAACCGCATAAGCTGTTGGCAAAACTCCCTTAACAGGGCGCAGTTGCCCGCTCAAAGATAACTCACCTATAAATTCATAGCTTGCCAAGTTCTTTTCAGCTAACTGTCCCGAGGCTACTAAAATACCCAATGCAATAGGTAAGTCAAAACGTCCACCATCTTTAGGAATATCCGCAGGCGCAAGATTGACCGTAATACGCTTTGCAGGGAATTCGAAATTAGAATTTAAAATTGCCGCACGAACGCGGTCTTTGCTTTCTTTAACGGCAAGTTCGGGTAAACCAACAATACTAAAGCCTGGCAAACCATTGCTTAAGTGGACTTCTACAGTTACTTGTGGCGCATCTATCCCATCATTGGTACGGCTGTAAACTACGGCTAGGTTCATTGTATTATTTACGGGGTTTAGGAGTAGCTAGTTTAGCAAACAAAAAGGAAACAAACCTAGATATGCCTGATAAAAGGTAATTGTTGCTGTTTTAAGTGACTTCTTTGATGAGTTCAATAAACGACACCCCCCCACTTTTGCAAAATCATGTACAATAGATCTTCTTTTATAAGGCATTCTTTATTATGGAAATAGGTCTTACCATTCTTGCGGCTCTTGGTGCTCTTTTATTTTTAATGAGCTATTTAGGCTTTGTTGCCGCAGGTTTTAAATATCATTTTGTCACAGGGCTTATCTCTTTATTTCCTGTGATTAATGTTGTCATCATGCCCGCGCTTTGGCGCACTACTGGTCGAAAAGTAATATCTGGGGCTGTTGGCTTAGTGATCGTCGCTGCCAGTTGGTTTTTAGGTGCAGATACTGCTATTCCTAAAGTAATTGCCATGGTTAAAGGTGAAAAGCCTGCTATTACTCAGCCAACCTCCCAGGGCGCAACAGTAGCGCCTAGCATAGTTAGCCAGCCCACTGTTGATGAAAGCAATATGCAGGCGCTACCTAAAAAAGCTCTTTATCGCATGAGCTTTGAGCCTGTCCCATTGAATAAAATACAAACGCTAAAAGATAGGGTGGTTCAAATAGTCACCATAAACGGTGATAAGCTAGAAGGGCGTGTGAGCAATTTAACTGCTGGAAGCATTACAGTATCGGGCAATGAACTACCTATCGCTAATATTAAACAAATTAGTCTGATGGTTAAAAAATCAAACTAGCCTAGTTTAATCAATAATTATGAATTGCTACATCTATCGCAGTAATAAGCAAAAAGGTATGTACCTTTATTTGAATGAGAAAGATGACTTCTCCAAAGTACCAGAGTCGCTTCTTAGTTTATTGGGCGAGATGGATTTCACCTTTGAGTTTGACTTAAGCAAAGAGCGTAAATTGGTTCGTGCTGAAACCGAAGAGGTTTTGCGTATTATGAAAGAGAATGGCTACTTTTTACAAATGCCTCCACCTAAGAGTGAGCTACTGGGCCAGAAAGCCAATTAGAAACTTATATTCATGCCAGCCATGCAAAAGTGGGGGGGTGTAAACGCCTAATATATTATTTACAGGCACAAAAAAGCCGCTACCTTGGTAGCGGCTTTTTACTAACTATTATCTGATGACTACTGCGTAGCAATCTCAACAGTAATTGTATCAGAGTATGTTCCAGCAATAACAACAGCCGGTAGTGCTGGTGATGTCATTGTCATGTTTGCTGCAGCTTCGTTACATGTAGCTGCAACATAGTTATTTCCTGCAGATGCTGCTGAATTTGTTACACCTGCGTAAGTGATAGAGTAATCACCTAAGTTAAGTGCGCCATCTGTAGCATGAACTAATTTGTAGTTATTAGCTGAAGCAAAAGTAACTGTACAGCTACCCGTAGTGTTTGATTCAAAACCTAAAGTACCTAGTGTAGTTGTTGTGTCATTCACATCAGCTAGTGCCAATGGTGCTACTGCATTACCAGAAAGGCTTCCAACAAGGTTTACATAAGCGTCTTTTGTTACGTTGATTTCAATAGTTGTTGAATCTGTTGCTGCAATTGCTATTGAGCTAGTTGCTAAAAGAACAGCAGATGCGATTAGGTGTTTAGTGAATTTCATTTCTTATTTTTCCTATTTTTTATATAAAGGGTTTGTTATTAAAAAGGTTGATCTTGATAATTTTTATATGTCGACCTTGTTGAACATAATAGTTTTTTTTAGCTGAACGCTTCCTGAATACACCTTAATCACAGCTACCGATTGTCGGCTGGTATAAAAAATCACAAGCCTGATTATTATGGCTAATAACAAGATGCTTTTTAATTTATACCAGGATTACCTTTTGTCTTTGTTAAGCTAATATTCAGCTTGCGCAGATGATAATGCTGGAAAAATAAGCAAAATAATTAAACAAAAAATAAGCTGAAATAAAAATGATAAGTGTTAAATATTTAATTGCATCAAGTATTCTATGCGCATCAGCTGTAGCGGTATTTGCCGAGGTAGATACAACTCAAATAGACATAAATGTAACGCATGTTCCCTATGTAAAGCTTATTGGTACCGCTCCTGGCAGTTCTAGATATTACGGTAATAATGATATTGCTAACTGGATTTTCCCTAGCATTGTAGACCTTGGCACACTAGGACTCGAGACTAATGTAGGTGGGGACTGCGATATTAATTTTTCAACGCTGAATAACTTTGACCTACTTCATACGGTTAGCAATAACAGCTTAACAAAGTATAAAATCATCTATAAATCTCAAGATTTTAGTCAAACTAGTAATCCAACATTAACATTACCTTGTGACTCTGTACCCACGATAATTGAATTTTCACCCACACAAATTGTTTGGGGGAATTTGTTTCCTGCTAACTGGATTGAAGCAGGCGTATACCAAGATGTAGTTACTGTCGTTGTTACAACTCAATAAATAACATTTAAATAATCACACCCCCCGACTTTTGCATCTTACGTTTTACCAAGCAGGTCAGTTAAATTACTGTCTTGCTATGCCTTTTATCTACGAAATACCTCGCATCAGCAAATTTTCATCTAAAAACTTCGACCTGATTGGTAAAATAGCAGAAAAAACTCAGGTCAAAAAATAATGAAAAATAATAATTTTAAGCTAATGTCTGCCACTACCATATTGACTTTATTGGCACTTTTAGTAGGTTTTTCTCTAATACAATCTCTAGCGACACCTTTTTCATTTATTGAAGAAGGTATTTATCATTTGCAACCTTATGATACTAAAGGTCTTTTGAAAGGCGGAATCTACTTTGGAGTTTATATTGGCTCTTTACTTGCAATTGCATTAGCAATATTTACACAAAATAGGATTATCGCAAGCTTACTCATTATTTTTATTTCACTCTCTTATGGGGTTGATTTATTAATCCAGCTTATTGGCAATAGCGCTAAAGGGATTTCACTAAGCGTTGTATCTCTCGGGATGATCGAAAAATCAAGAGCAGGAGATATGCTGTTATTTAAAACACAAATATTTCAAGCACTCGCTGTTGTTATCGTTTTTATTATCATTGCTATTATTTTACGCCGACTAATCCTTAAACGTTTTCGAGTGAATACTTTACTAAGTGTTAGTTTCTTTTTGTTTATGAGTGCAATGACTTGGGGGGCCGTATTTTATATTTATTCTATTGTAGGGCAATCTTTTCCTGCTCCTGTGAAGTCTTTAGCGATTGGAGCTGAATATTACCTTGAAAACAAAAATCAAAAACCAAGGGTTTTAGCTGAGAATATTAAACCAGCAAAAACATCTGATTATAAAACTATTATTTGGGTAATTGATGAATCCATTGGTGGACAATATTTATCTGTTAATGGTTATAACAAAGACACAACGCCTTATTTAAAAAAGATTGATAAAAGTAGTCCAAATTTTGTTAATTTAGGCGTTGTTCCATCCATATCTAATTGCTCTGGTGCTTCAAACCTTCTCTTACGGATTGGCTTAACCAATCATGTGGAAGGTGATTTTAAAGAAAATCTAAAAGCACTCCCTACTATTTTTCAATACGCAAAAAGAGCAGGTTTTAAAACCTATTTAATAGATGCTCAGGCTGCCGAAGGAGAAATGCAAAATAATTTATCAGCCAGTGATCGGCTTGATATTGACCACTTTGAAACTCTTAGCAGAAAATTTGTGCCTAATACGCGAGATAATGAAGTTTTAAAACAGCTAAATGAAATACTTGATTCAACTGATGAAGAACTTCGTTTTGTAGTCGTTGTTAAATGGGGGGCGCATTGGCCATATCCACTTACTTATCAAGAAGAAATTTTTAAACCTGCCACCCGTGAAAGCTACACTGAGATGGTAGAAGAAAATAGAGAATTGATATTTAACGCTTACTATAATAGCCTGCGGTTTAGCGTAGATGATTTCTTATTCAAACTTACAAACAAAAGAAAATTAGAGAATCAAATAATTTTCTATACTTCTGATCATGGGCAAGGCCTTTTTAAAAATAACGATCCCCTTACTCATTGCCACGAAGAAAGTGGTGAAAAACTACCAATGGATGAATACAGAGTTCCATTTATGATATTTTCAAAGGGCATTAAAAATAAATTTAAGAAGCCTGCTGTTAATAAGAATTCACAAGTGCAAATTTTTGCCAGCACATTAAAACTAATGGGGTATTCACAAGATATTCTAAAAATTTACGGACCAACTTTATCTGAAGGTGTAAAGCTAGGGACAAGAAAAGTAAATGTAATTCTAACGGGTAAAAAAGAAAGTTATAGACCTTAATAGGGTTTCACTCTTACTCAACTATTCGAAGGTTTCCAATATTATGCACTTTGCCTTTTAGGTCAGGTACGGCTACATAAATAGTTTGCATATCAGGATAATCAAATAGCTCTAATTTATATTTGCCCGCAGGGATTGATGTGATACGAAATCGTCCCGCCTTATTTGAGAAGAAAGCAATCGTCTTGCCAGTTCCATTAACAGGAATCCACTGTCCGCCTTTGTAGCCCAGTGGTTTATTCTCTTCGTTCACCAACATACCATTTAATATAGTTGCGGGTTCACCGCCTGCTTTAATCATGTAGCCTTGATGGTAGTGTGGAAAAACTTCAAATTCTGTTTTTTCAATATCATAACCATCAGGCAAGGTGCTTTCATCAATATTGATATTCTGGAAGCGATACGAATCTAAGCGCACGACGGCATTACGGTTTTTACTCGGGATTAAAGCATCATAATTATCAGGCAAGCCCGTGTCATTGCCATCAGAATATCTAAACTTGTTTCCCCCATTATTAATCGCTATGGGATTTTTTTGATTTGAAGGACCAGACACCAGTGCAAAACTATCTTCAATAGGGTATGAAGTTGCACAATGTTTGCCAACGCAAGCGATGCTGCTGTTAAATCCAATATTCAATTGTTGCCCGTTAGCGCCATTACTGGAGCTGTTTCGTGCGCTAAACTTTGTCTCAAAGTTAATATTACGATACGACATCTCAATATTTTGATGTTGGGAATCATCATTATGGACATATTCAATCGAGCCATTCCAACTATTCTTACCCACAAAACTGGTTGGACTAATGCTTAATTTACTCTCAAATGAATTATCTTTTGAATTTGCTAGCAAGTCTAAACGCTTCTTACGCTTGCCTCTTTCTTTAAACAATGGGATAGACATTTGTATATTCATTGAAAAATCATCATCGCTATCATAGCGCGCACCAAGGCTTAAGTTCACCCCATTATTAAAGCGCTTTGTTGCCGTAAGATTTGCCGATAGTGCTTCATGAGAGTCATAATAATCTGATAATCCAAGGTTCAATGAGCTTCGCCAATCGTGTCCTAAATCAAGGCTAAAGTTAGTTTGTAAGCGTGCTTTTAAACGCTTTAGCTTTTTTCCTGAGACGCTATTAATAGAATCCGAGCCATTAAGTAATGAGAAGTTTTCACTCCTGTATTCTCCTGAGACAGTCCAATTACTCAACAAACGATTTTTAGAAGGCTGCAAGCCCAACGTGTCTAAACCTATTTCTTCTGCCTTTCTATTGGGTCTAAACTCAAAACGTGTTGCTACTCCTGAGCTTTTATCATTACCCCCACTTACCGCAAAACTACTTTTTATTGAACCTAGGGGGACAGAAGTGATTATTTCAGTTCCCAATAAGTAACTATTCGAGCTTATTTGCGCATCCAAGCCCATGGTTAAATCTTTGCTTAAACCTTTTTGGTAGTAGCCACTCAGTACAGGATTCTTGATAAGTTTATGATTTGCACCAAGTTGTTTATTGCTTAAATAACCAACATTAAACGCATAGAGCGAAAACCCCTTCTTTAAAAGGTGAGAGTCATAATACTGCTGGCTTCTTTTTTCTGTGATCTTGCCAAATTCATCTTTAATCCTTACGCGGATATTATTTGCACCATCGTACAGGCCAATATCTTCCAGCGAATAAATACCTTTACGAAGATAGAAACGCTGACGAAGCATATTATTAATAAATACCTCTACTTCAGAATCTGTTTTTAATACAAATGATTCATTGGCTTTGGGCCGAATTTGGAGTTCAGGATCCATAAAGAACTCTTTACTAACGCGCAAGCCATCGAGCCTTAAATTTTCTTGAAAGTTTCTATTTCCTGTAGAAATATTGCCGAGCGTAAAACGCTGTAGCTTGCTAGGCCTATCGTAAGTCAGCCTAGTGTTGTCGCTGGAGGTTTTTCCATTACGCACGTCCAGCGTACTTTCCAATACCGTTCTGCCAACACTAAAACTGCCCTCAAATTTCATATTAAGTTCGGGCTTATCTACGCCTGAATTAAAGTTAGCATTGCTGTACATGTTTAGATAGCCACTGGTTTTGCTAGCAGCTATTTTGTTCTCTTCACGTACTGAAGCTTTTTTTTTGCTCAGCATAGATAAAATCAGCGGCTTGCGAAGTGCGGGCTTAATTTTTAAATCCAAACTTAAATCAACCGAGTTGTATCTTGCCTTGATGCCTAGCTTGGATAATTTTTTAAAGCGTACCTTTTCTTTTGAGATAATGGCTCTTTTTACTTTTTCAAAAATAGGGGCTTTAACTACATCTTTTAGTAGCGCTAAAAATTCCTCAGTACCAACGCTATCTAAAAATCCTTTTTTATTACTAAAGACCGTCACATCGCCCAGTACCGTTTTATTAATTTTTAAATCAACTGAAACCTTGCTAGGCCCTGCTATCGCGCCTTTTTTACCAAAAGCTTTGGCGAATAGTGCATTTAAGTCTGTGGCTTTGCTATTTTGTTCTGGGTTTTCATCTTCATCATCGCTGTTATCCCTTTTGTTTCCTTGCGCCATCGATTTTGGCATGGGCTTTCCAAAAGCTTTGGCAAAGAGCGCCGACATATCTGTT
>Ga0256844_10000851_pt1 | contig 11511 bp, 10 predicted proteins | sample MusselsmetaG_FD_189100 | JGI IMG/M metagenome (GOLD analysis project Ga0256844, IMG submission 189100) | Mussel associated microbial communities from hydrothermal vent at the East Pacific Rise, Pacific Ocean - Mussels | ecosystem: Host-associated > Mollusca > Shell > Unclassified ... | reverse complement strand
CTTTTAATTGTGAATTTTTATATTTTTTGATGTATGTATTTTTCCTTTATCATCAATAACAATACATTCTATATTTGGCAATTGATTTATTCGATTTATACCAATTTCGGAGCCCATTACAAAAATAGATGTTGCCAGTGCATCTGCTACTTCTGCACTTGGTGCAAATACTGTTGCGCTAATTACTCCAATTGATGGATAACCTGTTTTGGGATTAATAATATGAGTATATCTCTTACCATTAAAGACTACATATTTTTCATAATTACCCGAAGTTACCACTGCTTTATTAGAAATAGGCAAAATAGCAAATGTTTTATTTTTATTCATAGGGTTTGTAATGGCAATAACCCAATCCTTTCCGTTAACTTGTTTTCCCCAAGTATTCATATCTCCCGAAGCATTTATAATACCTGATTTCACACCTTTTTTAATCAACATTTTTTTGGCTTTATCTGCAGCATATCCTTTGCCAATTGCACCAAAACCAATTTTCATTCCTTCTAATTTTAAGAATACTGTATGTTTTTCTTCGTTAAGTATAATGTTTTCATAACCCACTTTACGAACCGATTTTTTTATGGTTTCTTCATCTGGAAAAGTTTTCATTGAACCGTCAAATTTCCAAATTTTATCCATAGAGGCATAACTTATATCAAAAGCGCCATCGGTTAATTTTGATATTACTAATGATCGTTTTATTAAATTAAATAATTCGGTACTTACTTTTACTGATTTTATACCTGCATTTTTATTTATTTTGCTTGTTTCAGAATCTGGATTCCAAGATGAAATAATATTTTCTATTCTAGTTATTTCGGCTACAGCTAAATTAATATATTTTATACTTTCTGTACTGTCTTTAGCTACAATGGTGATATCAAATCGACTTCCCATAAGTTTCATCGTCTTTTCAACACTTACTTGCGCAAAAAATACAAAACTGCTTAAAATGGTTAATATAAAAACGATTCGTTTTAGCATTTTACTTATAATGAATTTAAGATTTCTAAAAATTCTTTTGGTGTTGTTTTTTTGTAGGTAGTTTTACCAATAACTTTCCCCGTTTTGTCTAATACAACAACTAGTGGAAATACACCATTTTTATTATATTTTTCAGCTAACGCATCGTTGTGTTTTTGTAGTTCTTTGGATAATTTATTTTTTTTCCTTTTCGGAAAATCGGCTTTTACCAATACGTAATTTCCTTTTGCATAATCTTTAAAGGTAGTAGAACTCCAAATTTCTTTTTCTAATTTCATACAAGGAGCACACCAATCGGATCCTTGAAATACCAATATTATTTTTCGATTCTTTTCTGTGGCAACCTCTTGAGCCTCAATCATATCTGTATGCCAAGTTTGTGCATTTGTTGCTAATGTGGCAATTAAAATTAGTGCTGTAATAATTATTTTTTTCATTGTGTTTTATTTAGTTGTTATATATAACTCAATTTTAATACCAAAATTGCAAATAATTAAGGTTTTAACACTAAATGTTAAATTGGTTTATAATTAGAATTTTATTATAATTGAATTAGTAATAAGTATGTAAATCAATACTTTACAGGTGTTAGTAGTTAACTTTAAAAAAAGTAACGTACAAATATAACTATTTTTATTAGTATCAAGATTTGGAGTTATGTAAGTTTATCAAATTCTTTTTGTAATAAATTGTTTCAGATAATTAAAAATAAAAACAGTAATCATAAAAAGAAGTACTTTAAATAACAGATTATAAATCACTTCAAATATTGAGATATTAGGTAAAAAAGAAGAGAAATTAGGATAGTTAGAAGTAAATAATCTGTGCGAATTATACGCTGAAATAATAATTAATATTTTCTGAACAGTGATTGCGAAAATAAGGCTTATTATAATTCTAAAAATCAAAAATCGTTTTATAAAATGAATTCGTAATAACTGAATTAATACAATAGGGAATAGGAGTTCGATAAAATAAGCATACCAATACAATCCAAAAGCAACATTTATAAACTGCTCTTGTTTCTCTTTGGTTGTTGTGAAATAATAGAGCACATTTCCAAAAACAGTAATAAATAAGTAAAACACTCCTATATAAACTATTATTTTGCAAGCATCGTTATCGAATTTTTTAATCTTTGTTTTATCCGAAATAAATAATAAACTACTAAAATAAAGTATTGAATACAATGCAAAACCAATAACAATATCGGTTCGTATAATTTCTAAAAGGAGTTTTATAGTAGACAATGGTAAATTTTTATAAAAAAATGATTTTACTCACACCGTGACTTGGAGTCACGGTGTGAGTTTTTTAGAATTTAATTTAAAAATAATGTATTACTTCATTAAGTCCTCAATATCTTTTAATTCGATTGGGATATTTGCCATTAAATTAAATGGTTCTCCTTTTGCTTTAATCACATAGTCGTCTTCTAAACGAATTCCCAAATCTTCTTCTGGAATATAAATACCTGGTTCAACGGTAAAAACCATTCCTGCTTGCATTGGTTCGGTTAAAATTCCGTAGTCGTGTGTATCTAATCCCATATGATGTGAGGTTCCGTGCATAAAGTATTTTTTATACGCAGGCCAATCGGGATCTTCATTCTTTACATCTTCTTTAGAAATTAGTTTTAGACCTAGTAATTCTTTGGTCATTAATTTACCAACCTCTACGTGATAATCTGCCCAAATTGTTCCTGGAACTAATAATTTTGCAGCTGCTTTTTTTACACGTAAAACAGCATTATAGACATCGGCTTGGCGTTTGGTAAATTTACCCGAAACAGGAATACAACGTGTCATATCACTGGCGTAATTAGCATAACTAGCACCAACATCCATTAAAATAACTTCACCAGCTTTACATTGTTTGTTATTTTCTATATAATGTAAAACACAAGCGCTATAACCACTTGCTACAATTGGTGTATAAGCAAATCCTGTGGCTCTATTAATGGTAAATTCGTGAATGTATTCAGCTTCTATTTCATATTCCATTACATTGGGCTTTACAAAAGAAAGTACTCTACGCAATCCTTTTTCGGTGATATTACAAGCTTCTTGTATTAGCGCAATTTCTTCTTTTTCTTTTACAGAACGTAAGCGTTGTAAAATTGGCTGACTTCTTAGGTAAGTATGTGCTGGATAATTATTTTTTAATTTTTTAATAAAACGCGCTTCTCTAGTTTCGGTTTCTACATTTGCACGATAATGTTCGTTGGTATTGATGTACACGTTTTCGGTTTGGGTCATAATTTCTGCCAAAACACCATCAAACTCATCTAACCAATAAATATTATTAATTCCAGATGTTTCTACAGCCGATACTTCATCTAATTTTTCACCTTCCCAAATAGCAATATGCTCGTTGGTTTCTTTTAGGAACAACATTTCTCGATGTTTTTCTTTTGGTGCATCTGGAAAAATCACCAAAATACTTTCTTCTTGATCTACACCCGATAAGTAAAAAATATCACGATGTTGTGCAAAAGGCAACGTACTATCTGCACTTACAGGATAAATATCGTTAGAATTAAATATTGCTAAAGAATTTGATTTCATTTTAGAAACAAATTTCTTTCTATTTTTAATGAATAACTTGTTGGTAATCGATTTGTATTTCATTGCTGTGTAATTTTATTTGTTTTTAAATGCTGCAATACCATCTTTAAGCCAATTGTGATATAGCTCAATATCTGGATCGTATTTTGCAAATTTATTTAAGTTATTTTCGTCATGATCTATTAAAACATAATAAGGTTGCGCATTTGCTTTGTATTTTGTGATTTGAAAATCACTCCATTTATTACCGTATGTTTTAATTTTTTTTCCAGTTTCTTTTGAAACATATCGTTGTTCTTTTGGTAATGGTTTTTTATCATCTATATACAATGAAATAAGAACCACTTCATTTTTTAGAATTGGTAAAATGCTTTCATCTGGCCAAACGTTTTCTTCCATGCGACGACAATTTGCACAGTTATTTCCAGTAAAATCAAGAAGGACAGGTTTACCAACCTTTTTTGCATATGCTAATCCAATATCATAATCTTCAAACGATATTATATCATTAGGTTTCATTAAATGTGCTCCTTCAGGTAAATCCTTGTGAGAAACAGACCCAATGCCAGACCCTAGTTTTTGATACCCAACACCATAAGGTGATTCACTATATTTACTTATTGATGGTGGTAAACCACTAATTAATTTTAAAGGAGCGCCCCACATACCAGGTAATAAGTAAATTACAAAAGTTAAGGATAAAATCCCTAATAATAATCTACCTACAGATAAATGTTTTAATGGTGAATCATGTGGTAACTGAATTTTACCAAATAAATAAAATGCTAATGTTCCAAATACAGCTATCCAAATTGCTAAGAAAACTTCTCTATCAATCCAATGTGTTTCCCATGCCATATCTGCATTGGATAAGAATTTAAATGCTAATGCCAATTCTAAAAATCCTAGTACTACTTTTACCGTATTTAACCAACCACCCGATTTTGGTAATGAATTTAACCAACCAGGAAAAGCTGCAAATAATGCAAATGGTAAAGCAATGGCTAATGAAAAACCAAGCATACTAAGGATTGGCGCAATAAATTCACCTTGTGAGGCTGCGGCAACTAAAGCCGAACCAACAATTGGTCCTGTACAAGAAAAGGAAACAATAGCTAAGGCTAAAGCCATAAAAAGAATTCCGATTATTCCACCTCTATCTGCTTGAGAATCTACTTTATTTGCCCAAGAATTTGGAAGCATTATTTCGAAAGCACCCAAAAAAGATACGGCGAATATGATAAGTATTATAAAGAAAACAAGGTTAAACCAAGGGTTTGTTGAGAGTTCATTAAGTGCATCAGCACCAAAAACGGCACTTACAAAAACACCTAATAACACATATAAAACAATAATTGCCAAACCATAAATAATAGCGTTTCTAATTCCTTGAGCTCTATTTTTACTTTGTTTGGTAAAGAAACTTACCGTCATTGGTATCATTGGGAACACACAAGGTGTTAACAATGCAGCAAAACCAGCAAAGAAACTTAGTATAAATAATGTCCATAAGCCTTTCTTTTCTTCTTTGGGTTCATCATTACTTGCTTTCATCTCAGTAACAGTAGTAGCTTTACTTAGATCAAATTTACCTGTATGTTCTACTTGAATACACGATTCTTTACAGACTTGCCCATATATAGTAGCTTCTACTTTAGTAACATCTTTAAGTAATTTAATACGTTGTTTTAAGGTTGCATTTTTAGAAAAAAAAGTTTCTTCTTTCTCCCAAGTTTCACTAAATGCTTTGTGTGTTTCAGATTCTAGCGCTTTACCAACAAAGGTAAAAAGGGAATCTTTTTGTTCACTATCAAACTCAATAGGTAAAGAAGCACCATCGGGATTGTATTGTGAGTATAAATGCCATTTATCTTCGATTTGAGCTTTAAAAACCAAGAAATATTCTTTGTCATTTATTTTTTCTACTGATGTTTCCCAAGTTACAGGCTCATTTAAACCACCATCTTGTGAGAATAGGTTGTTAAATGTTAAGACGAATAAAAGAAGTAATCCTATATATTTTTTCATAAATTGATATTTTGTATTGTTAATACTGTAACGAGTGACATGTAAATAACCCTACTTAATTTTATTAATGTGTATTCTGTTTTTTGTTCTAGTTGTTATTTTAAAACGTTCATCTTGGCGTTTTCCTATAATCCAAACGACTTTATTGTCTGACAAAAGTAACCAAATATTTTCTTTTTGGATGAGTGACATCTTTTCATCTTTAAAATACTTACTCAGTTTCTTTTTGCCTCGCATTCCTATTGGGTAAAAATAGTCGCCTTTTTGCCATTTTCTTACAGTTAATGGGAATTTTAACAAATCTTTATCAAAGTTAGCAGTATTTGAGTTTTGGGTTTTTTGTGCTGTGTTTTGGATGCTAAAAATAGCTTCTTGTATTTTAAAAAAGGAATCATTTTCAGTTATTTCTATAAGTTCTTCATTTTCTTTATTTTTTAATTCTTCTAATAATAAAACAGTTCTATCTTTAATTAACCGATGCGTTTTAGAAAACACTTGTTTTCCGCTTTGAGCATTTAGTAAATCTACGATATCATTAAAATTGGTGAAATTATACGATGCAAAAAGCTCGTGAATATAAGCTTTGGGGTTGGTTAAATTTTTTAATTTATCGATGTCGAATTTTAAAACCGCTGTTTTTACGGTTTGATTATCTGGCTTAATTTCCTTAATACAATCTGTAATAATATCTTGGCTACCTTGTAAGTTTTCTAATGTTTTTTTAAAGGATTCCAATAAATTTGGATTCAGTTCTTCTAATACGGGAATAATTTTATGTCGTATTTTATTGCGTGTGTATTTTGTATCGGCATTCGATTTGTCTTCGCGCCATTCAATGTTATGTTCTTTAGCAAATGTTGTTATTTCTTTTCGGGTAAATGGCATTAATGGTCTAATGCTATTTTTATTAATCATTGGGATTCCTGTGAGTCCTTTTAATCCTGTTCCTCGTGATAGGTTTATTAAAAAAGTTTCTAAATTATCGTTGAGGTTATGTGCTGTGATTATGTAATCTAATTGCTGTTCTTTTAGCACTTCATTAAACCATTTGTAACGCAGGTTTCTCGCAGCTTCTTGAATGGATAACTTATGTGAGGTTGCAAATTGTTGTGTATCAAAACTGGTGCTAAAAAAAGGAACGCTAAGTTTCTCAGATAAATTTTTTACAGATTGTTGATCGTGGTCAGCATCTATTCCGCGCAAGCAAAAATTACAATGTGCAATGCTAATATTATAATCTAATTTATAGAACAAATGGGTTAAAATAACCGAATCAATACCGCCAGAAACCGTCAATAACAGTTTTGAACCTTTTAAAAAAGGAAGGTTTTTATTGATATGATTTTCAAATTTTTTTAACATTAATTGTCGTTATTTTACATCTAGCGCATCGCGCAATGCATTACCGATTAACATAAACGCCATTACTAAACTCATTATTGCCAGTCCTGGAATTACGGCTAAATATGCTTTTCCTAAAATGATGTAATTGTAGTGATCTTTTATCATTGCGCCCCAAGATGGTGTTGGTGGTTGTGCGCCTACACCCAAAAAACTAAGACCACTTTCTATAAGTATTGCCGCAGCAAAATTTGCCGCAGAGATAACGATAACTGGTCCCATAATATTGGGTAAAATATGTTTTGTGATGATGCGGTAATTGGAGTAGCCAAGTGCATTTGCGGCTTCTACATATTGTTGTTTTTTGGCACTCATTATTTGTCCACGTACAACACGAGCAACTTCTACCCACATTGTTAAACCTACTGCAATAAAGACTTGCCAATAGCCTTTACCAAGTGCTAGAGTTATAGCAATAACCATTAATAAAGTAGGAATTGACCACGTTACGTTAATAAGCCACATAATAAAAGTGTCGATTTTCCCTCCAAAATATCCTGCAATTGCGCCTATTGAAATTCCTATTACTAATGAAATAAAGACGGCTATAAAACCGATAAAAAACGAAATTCGGGTACCTATTAATAAGCGTGATAGTAAATCTCGACCGTATTTGTCGGTTCCGAGATAAAAGATTTTATTTTGTATGTTGTATTTGGCATTTTTTCGTGGTAATACAAGTTGTTTTTGCTTGGCTATTTTATCGGATTCGGAATATAAGCTTAGGGTTAATGTATCTCCTTTTTGATGATAATTATTAATAGGCGTTTCTAACGTTGTGTTTTTATTACCAAAAAACAGTTTATTAATGAAGGATTGTGCTGTGTACGATTTTTTTTCGTGAAGAATTTGGGTTTTAAAAAATGGTTTTTTGGTATGAATTTCCAAGTGCATTGTATTGGCATTTGGTGAATTATCTGGTGCAAAAGCATAACCAAAGACAGCAATAATACCACATAGTATGATGTACCAAAAACTCAACATTCCCGTTTTATTTTTTCGGAATTTTTTATAGGCAAGTTTTGAAAGTGATGTTGGTTTGGTTTTCAAATTTTGAGTTAAAAAGGAGTTCTAAAATAATGAGATTTTTTTATTGCCAAGCAAAAAAACATTAATGATGTACTTAAAAAGTAGTTCAACTAAACTTTTATCTAATTTACGTGAGCCTTTTTTCTGTTATTTTTCTATAAATTATTTAAATTTACGTTCAATTAAGCCAAGTAATCGTTCTTCGTATTCTTCTTTTCCGTTCCATTCATAATCAGGTTTTACAGTATTGTTTAAAAAATCAACACATTCTTGCTCGGTATTAAAACTATTTAATTGTGATAAAACACGATTAAAATCTTCTTGACTAAAATTAAACAAATGTTTTACAAAAGCAATACGATCATTTAAACCAATTTGTAATTTTTGATTTGAGATTCTATCATTTAGTGATGCTTTTGCAATTGGTTTTGGTGCAATTGGTTCTGCCTTTTTTATGGCAATATTTACTTTTGGTTTTATGGTTTCAATTGGAGTTTCTACTATTTTTGAAGTTGTAATTTCTTCTACTTTTGGTGGTGTATTTTTATTTGCTTCGAGTTGTTTTTCGAGTCTATTTGCTTTTTCGAACATGTTTGCAGCAACATCAACAGGAATGGAATCTTTCATTTCTTCCTCTAATGATTTTCTTTCATTTACAGAATCATTGGCGCTTTTTTCGGGAATTTGACCTTGAATTTTATTAACAATATTTGATGCTTCTGTTTTAATAGTATCAACTGTTTTTTCCACTAACTCATTGGTTTCTAGCTCATTTGATTCTGTTTGTATAGTTTCTTTTGGAGGAGTTGATACTACTTTGGTATCTTCTACAACAGGTTTTTCTACAACGGGTTCTTTAACTGTAGTTTCACTTTTGTTTGAAGTGCTATCTAATTGAGCAAGGAAATTTTCTTTACTATCAGTAATATTTGGTGTTGTAACAAAATAATTATCAACAAAAGTTAAGACTGATAATTTTTCATAAACTTCTCTTGCTTTGTCGCGTAAACGGGCAACATCATCTTTATTTTTCATTTGTAAAATTTGATGTGCAAGGCTAATTAATTCTGCTTCTAATTTTTTGTGCATAAGTTGATGACTAATATTAAAAATAATTCCTTTTTTTTAATAAATTTGCTTACGAGTAAAATACAGGTAAAACAAAAAATTTATTAATAAGCGATAAAAATACAAAATGTTTCTTGAAAATACAGTAAATCATACAGAACAATTCGGTTGGATAGAAGTAATTTGTGGTTCTATGTTCTCTGGTAAGACCGAAGAACTAATCCGTCGCTTAAAAAGAGCGCAGTTTGCCAAGCAAAAAGTAGAAATTTTTAAACCTGCTATTGATACACGTTATGACGAAGAAAAAGTAGTTTCTCATGATTCTAATGAGATTCGTTCTACACCAGTTCCTTCATCAGAACATATTAGAATTTTAGCAGATGATGTTAAAGTTGTTGGTATTGATGAAGCTCAATTTTTTGATGATGGTATTGTTGCAGTTTGTAATGATTTAGCCAATAGAGGTATACGTGTTATTGTTGCTGGTTTGGATATGGATTTTAAAGGAAATCCTTTTGGACCTATGCCAAATCTTATGGCTACCGCAGAGTATGTTACCAAAGTACACGCTGTTTGTGTAAAAACAGGAAATTTGGCACATTTTAGCCATAGAACAATTGAAAATGACAAATTAGTAGTTCTTGGAGAAACACAAGAATATCAACCTTTGAGCCGATCGGCTTATTATAATGCAATGCAAAAAAATATGGAAAATACATCAGAAAAAAAAACTAAACTTCAAGAACATTTAGGTGAGAATACCGCAAAAATGAAAGCATTTTATGATAAATCTTTAGAGATGAGTAATGAAGATATAAATAATATTGAGGTAGTTGCTAATCTGATTTCTAAAAATCAAACAAATCGTATCGATTAATTCTTTTTATTGATGAATGCAGTATTAGAAATAAAGGCAGATGCTGTAATTCATAATTTAACTTATTTTAAATCAAAATTACATTCCAGCACAAAAACTTTAGCGGTTGTTAAGGCTTTTGGTTATGGAAGTGATGCTGTGATACTTTCTCGAATTTTACAAAAATCAAAAGTTGATTATTTGGCTGTTGCTTATATTGAAGAAGGAATTCATTTAAGAAAAGAAGGAATTAGATTACCTATACTTGTGTTGCATCCACAAAGTAATAATCTTAGTGAATTGATTGAATATCATTTGGAGCCCAATATTTATTCAAAAAAGATGTTAATTGAGTTTTTAAAATTAGCAAAAAAACAAAAATTAGTAGATTATCCTGTTCATCTTAAATTTAATACGGGTTTAAATAGGTTGGGTTTTCATAAAGATGAGGTTACTAATATCATTACTATTATCAATAAGGAGAAACTAATTAAAATACAATCTGTTTTTTCTCATTTAGCCGAAAGTGATGATGTAAGCGATAAACGTTTTACATTAGAGCAGATAAATGCTTTTATCAAAATTAAAAATGAAGTTACATCTTTATTAAATTACAAACCAATTTTTCATTTATTGAATACTTCGGGAATTATAAATTATCCTGAAGCGCAATTTGATATGGTGCGTTTGGGAATTGGAATTTATGGATTTGGAAATGATATAAAAATCACCAATAAATTACAAAATGTATTGACTTTAAAATCAGTTATTTCTCAAATTCATACTATCAAAAAAGGAGAATCTGTTGGATATAATCGTGCATTTATTGCAGAAAGTGATATGAAAACTGCCACTATTTCTATTGGTCATGCTGATGGAATTTCTCGTAAATTGGGAAATAATAATGGATATGTATTGGTAAATAAAAAGAAAGCATTTATTATTGGTAATGTTTGTATGGATATGATAATGGTTGATATAACTACAATACGATGTAAAGAAGGTGATGAAGTGGTGCTATTTAATTCGCAAAAAATGATTGAAGAAATAGCTATTAAAATAAATACTATTCCGTATGAATTTTTAACGATGATTTCTCAACGTGTAAAGCGCAAGATTATTTAATACCATTATATTGATTTTTTTGTTACATTTGTAACATAAAAATTAACCAATTAAAAATCTAAATTATGTTAAAAGAATTTAAAGAGTTTATCACAGGCGGAAACGTTATTGAATTTGCAGTTGCTGTTATTATGGCGGGTGCAATTGGAGAAGTAGTAAAAGGATTTGTAAGTAATATTGTGATGCCAGTTGTTGGTATGTTTACTGGCGGAGTTAGTTTTGCTGATAAAAAACGTGTTTTATCTGAAGCAGTAGGAAAAGTAGGTGAAGCAGGTTATATTGCTGAAAATGCAATTAGATATGGAGCTTGGATTGATACTATAATCAATTTATTAATTGTAGGTTTCGTTATGTTTATGATGATTAAAGGATATAACAAAATGAAGAAAAAAGAAGAAGAAGCTGCACCAGCAGGACCTTCTCAAGAAGATTTATTGGCTGAAATTAGAGATT
>Ga0256844_10000850_pt1 | contig 11517 bp, 9 predicted proteins | sample MusselsmetaG_FD_189100 | JGI IMG/M metagenome (GOLD analysis project Ga0256844, IMG submission 189100) | Mussel associated microbial communities from hydrothermal vent at the East Pacific Rise, Pacific Ocean - Mussels | ecosystem: Host-associated > Mollusca > Shell > Unclassified ... | reverse complement strand
AATTAGCAATGAGCATTTTGTAAATACATTTTTGGCTGAAAATGTTCTTGAATACCGAAGGTATTTTACACCAACTTTTTTAACAGAAACTAATGATAACGTGATATTCAAATATGGTTGTGCTACCGATTGTGGGGCAATTCTTTTGATGTCTAAAAATGAATTGAAAAATAAAGAATATTTACATATTGTTGAATTTAATAAAAAAAGAAAAATATTAACCTATATAACAGATAATACTTATAAAAATGAAGATAACCTTTTTGAAATTGGAATAGTAAATTTTAAGAATAAAATAGAAAAAACCTTAAAGCTAAACAAAATGACCTCTGCTGTTTATAAACCATCTGCAATTGACACTATTATTTATAAAGAGAATGAAATTATAATAGTTACAAATTTGAGAGAAAATATTACAGTAAATGAACCCACAAAAAAGAAGAGTGTGATTAAAATATAGAAAAATAAATTTAAGAAAGTTAAACTACAACTCTTTCAATTCATCCAAAATTCTACGGGTATTACAAAGTCTAGGTACTTTATGTTGTCCACCCAGTTTGTTATTTTTTTTGAGCCATTTATAGAACAATCCTTTTTTTGCTTTGTGAACTGTGGGTAAATTTAAGGTGAGATTTAAAAACCGTTTTGCTTCATAATCCGAATTGATTGCTTTTAACGAGTTATCCAAAATTTCGGTAAAAATTGCCATATTTTTGGGTTCTTTGGAGAATTCTATAATCCATTCGTGTGCGCCTTTTGCATTTCCTTCCATAAAAATTGGTCCGGCAGTATAATCTAGAATTTCCGAATTTGTTTTTTCACAAGCATTTTTTAAAGCCTGTTCCGCATTATCAATAATTAACTCTTCACCAAAGGTATTGATAAAATGTTTGGTTCTACCTGTAATTTTTATCCGATAAGGATTTAATGAAGTAAATTTAATAGTATCTCCAATTAAATAGCGCCATAAACCAGAGTTTGTGGTAATAATTAAAGCGTAATTTTTTTCTAGAACAACTTCTTCCAAAGGAATTGCAGTGGAGTTTTCTCCATCAAATTTTTCCATGGGTATAAACTCATAAAAGATACCATAATCGAGCATTAAAAGTAACTCCTCGGAGTCGTTTCTATCTTGTATGGCAAAAAAACCTTCACTTGCATTGTAGGTTTCGTAATATTTAAAATCAGCTTTGGGAATAATTTTTTTATACTGTTCTCTATACGGATTAAAATTTACGCCACCATGAAAATACACTTCCAAATTGGGCCAAACTTCTAGAATATTATCTTTACCAGTAACCTCTAAAACCTTATGGAGTAATACTAACATCCAAGATGGTACACCAGCTAAATTGGTAATATCTTCATTAATGGTCTCGGCAACAATTCTATCCATTTTGGTTTCCCAATCGCCCATTAGTGCTGTTTTTTGCTTGGGAGCCGAACTATAATCTGCCCATAAAGGCAAGTTTTCGATAATAATTGCAGATAAATCACCAAAGTAAGTATCATTATCTTCGTACACAGCACTGCTTCCGCCAAGACGTAAATTTTTACCCGAAAACATCTTAGTATTTCCATTATTATTCACGTATAAACAAAGCATATCTTTAACAGCTTTATAATGACAATTATCTAACGCTTCGTCACTTACAGGAATATATTTACTTTTGGCATTGGTCGTTCCCGATGATTTTGCAAACCACTTTATTTTACTAGGCCAAAAAATATTTTGCTCTCCTTTTCTACCTCTTTCAATATAATGTTCTATGCTTTCGTAAGTTTTAATGGGGACATTTTGAGTAAAAGTGGTATAATTGGTAATGGAAGAGAAATGGTATTTTTTACCGATTTCGGTATCTTTTGCAGTGTATAATAATCGCAATAACAATTCATGTTGTACATCAATAGGATATTTTAAAAATAGCTCCATTTGATGCTTTCTTTTTTTAAAAAACCAAGAAATTACTGTATTTATAATGTGTAGTTTCATCCTTTTAAACGATAATATCCTTTACAAAGTTAAGGAAAAATAATGTTGTATTTTTGTTACATCTCATAAATTGATAACATGAACATACAAAATGCACAAAAAACGGTAGATGATTGGATTCATAAACACGGAGTAAGATACTTTAACGAACTTACCAATATGGCACAATTAACCGAAGAAGTAGGCGAAGTTGCACGTATTATTGCACGTAGATATGGAGAGCAAAGTGAGAAAGAAAGTGATAAAAATAAAGATTTAGGAGAAGAATTGGCAGATGTTTTATTTGTAGTTTTGTGCCTAGCAAATCAAACAGGAATAAATTTACAAGAAGCGTTTGATAAAAAATTGGATGTTAGAACCAAGCGAGATCACAATAGACATCAAAACAACCCGAAATTAAAATAGAAAATGAAAAAATTATCTTTTATAAAATATGCATTACTATCAGCTTTTATTTTTTTGGTAGTTGTTTTTTTAATGGAGTTTTTATATTCTTTAACAGGCAAAGATTCTGTGGATACAATTATTAAAAGTATGACTAGTTTCAATTATTTAATACGGAAAATAATACCTGCTTTGGTTTATGGTTTTATAATGGCTTACTTTTTAAAACGAAAAGCCAAGAAATAGGTTTTTAAATATAAAATTACAGCGTTAAGCCAAATAAAACACCATTAATTGCTGTTCCGTTATGTACAGATCTCACATAATCTACACGTAAAAAACGATATTTACCAATACCCATATTTTGTAAACCAATATTAAACTCAGAATAAGGTTTATGTTCCTTAGTTAATAAGGTTTTTGCACCAACCACTAACTTAAATTGTAATTTATTTAACAACGGTATTTTTCGTAAAATATAACCGTTAAACTGATGTTCTGCATGTAACTCTGCATACTCATTATTGGTACTAAAATCGTAGTACGGAAGAAGCGCAAAAGAATTAGTATAATTCCCTTTTAAATTTACGTGAGTTTGATTTCCGTTAAAATGTTTATAATCGGCAAATGATAATGCAACATCATTAAAAAACTTTCCTGCTTTAAGATTGTAGCTAAAAGTCCCTTTATTTTTTAAAGAAATATTTTGATGAATTCTTGCTTGTATTAGGCTATAGTTTTTTCTTGTCTCGTTAGATGCGAAACCAATGGTATAATTAAGTCCCAGTTTTGGGTAGTTGCGATTACCCAAATTTCTTTTTTCGTTGGGTAAAGAAATATATTGATTTGCAAAGGTGAAATTAGCACCAATTCTAAATTTATAAATATCGTGATTATCAATAACAGCATTGTTATAATCGTTTGGTAATAATGGATTATTAGAACTATAAACGATACCATCTCTATTTCTAGTAACGTAACTTGTTGTATTAAAAACGGGTTTTCTTTTTTCGTATGATATGCTAGAATTTAAACGAATACCATTAAAGACTTCTTGTCCAAAACCAATAGATGCATAAGTTTTATCGTAATATTTGGCATAATTTCGCTCAAATAGGAGTGAGGTTACTCCGTTTAATGTGGTAGAAATAGCACCGCTAAACATCGTTAATTTATTTCCTGCACTTATAGATAAATAGGGTTTTTTAATCGCGTTAAATTTATATGTTAATGACATATTTGGTCTTATTTTTTTATCTGATAAACCATATTCTACATTCCCTCTTATCCATAAATTTTGATGTTTTTCTTTGTAATTTTTATGGTAATTTACAGCTAAATTTGGATGCCAACCTTGTACGGTATTAAACATTGCATTTAGTGGAGAGCCAATGGTAAATCCGTTATTTTTATAGGAGTTTTTATAGCTATAACCCGTTAGTAAGTTTATTAGTTTAAACTTATTATTTTGAGTATCGATAGAGTCTAAATATTTTTTTGATTTTCTAATGATTTTTATACTATCCTTTAATTTATAATCCGATGATTCTTCTAAAGTCAACGGGACAGGTCTTTTTTTATTCCAAAATAGGCTATCCTTCTTATTGGCTTTATCTTCATAAGACATTACTTCTCTAGTAAAGGTTTTTTTTGTAAAAACAGGATTAAATTCATAGTTGCTGTAAACTGCCGTAAAACGTCCATCAATATTTAAACCAAACATCCCAAATTTAAAATCGATACTTTGAGAAAATAAAGACCACAAATTGGGTTTACTTGTATAGGAATAGTTCTGTTTTAAGGTTAGTTTTTTAACCATTGGCTGCTGAATTTGTTTTCCAAAGACATATAAATCTATCGCGTAAATTTGCCAGCTATCTTCAATAATATAAATAAATCCATTAAAGGCATTATCCGTTTTTCGTTTGGGTATTACTTTTATTTTATTCACCAAAAAAACACCTTCATAAAAAGTATTTGCCAATTTATAAGTATAATAGTTAAAAGCGTTATTGGCAATAGGCGAAACGATAACATCACCTAGATCTATGGTGTTTTTATAAAAATTAAAATTCACATCAGAGGCACTATTGAAACTAAATCCATTATCATCGCCACTTATTTTTGAGGCAATAACACGTTCCTTAAATTTAGTTTTACTTTGGGTGATTTTCGAGATGGTTTCAGATAGATAAATGACGCCACTTCGTGTAGAATCCAATCCGCCACCCATATCGCCAATTTCGAATCCCATAATTTTTTTTGGAGCATCTTTAATTCTAAAAATCCCACGAGAATAAAAATCGGCTTTGTATTCTGCCATTTTTTCTCGAATCACTTTTCTATTTGCAATGGTTTCTTTTATGATTCGGTTTGCCGGATTATTGGTAGAACTAATTTCAATTTCGTTTAACGAAAAAGCCTCTTCTGCTAAAACAATATCCAATTGATAAGGAAAACTAGTAATTGTAATTTCTTTATGGATGGTTTTATAACCCAAATACTGAAAAATTAACGTATAATTTCCTGTTTTTGAAATATTTAGAGAATAATCACCTTCATTATTGGTTGTAGTTCCTTTATAGGTATCTTTAATAAGAACACTTACAAACGGAAGATTTTCTTTGTTAGTATCGGTTACTTTTCCAACAATTTGGGCATTAGAAGTAAAACTCAATATTAAAAACAATGCTAGAAAGTAGTATATCTTCATAAAATAGAATTAGGTTTTTATAATAGACGACTTAGGGTTAAAAAAAGTGTCTAGTAACAGAAAACAAATCTATTTATTTTATATAGTTTTTATATTAATTGTTTGTTAAAATAAAGGCATAATTACCTTTTTATAATTTTTTTAACGCTGCTTGTAGATTGTGTAGTGACTTTTAAAAAATAGACTCCAGTAGCTAAGGAAGAAAGATCAATAACCGAGTTTGGTGTAGCATATTTTTTTATAATTTTACCCGATTCTGCTATAATTAAAACTTCCTCAATAGTTTCTAAATCATGTGTTAATTGAATCGTTAGTAAAGTACTACTTGGCACTGGAAAAACAGAAAAAGAAGCCCAATTTTCTTCTTTTGCAGTTAACACATCAATTACACCATCATTATTAGCATCATCGCAATAATTACTTAAAAACCATACCGATAATCCATCAGCAAAATCATTCCAACCACTGCTACATCTGTAATTAAAATCGGTTTCTGGTCTTACCGTAATATAAGTATCGGTTACTTCTAAATTTGGCATTATTCCCATTGCTATTTGGTTTGCACTACCATTACCTAAAGCTACATCTGCTGCAGCTTGGTTTCCTTCAAAAACATAATCGGTCATTGCGTGGATTAATCTATTGGTAGAAAAAACATCTAGTGCATCATAAGGTTTGTATCCCGAAATATCGATTCCAGTATAAGAAATAAAATGATTGGCTTCATAAGAATACGTATTTGTGGTGCCGTTATATTCAAAATCGTAGGTGTGCGTTGGATTAACATCCGATTTTATAGTTACAAAATCTTTATCTGTATCGGGAATATTTATCAATTGATACATTGCTCTAATAATTCTTGGATCGGTATTGTAAGTAGAGCTGCCTTGTGTTGCTAAATCATCAAAACTTTGTAGTATAAGCATTTTTACATTTGCAGGATAATTTTGTAAATCGGTATCATCGACCAAAAGAGGAAACCAAGGAGCTAACATCATAATAAATCTACCATTTGTTCCCCAATTTAAGTTGCCAAATATTTCTTTTCCAAGCCAAACTGTAGAGCCTGCTCCGTAGGAATGTCCCATTAAACCAATTTTTGTAGTATCTATCCAATTGGGATATAAATTAACAGCTTCGTTAACCATAAATAATGAATTGGCATAACTTTCTTGAATATTTCCTGGGTTGTAATTGTAAATACTCACTACCGAATATCCTAAACTAGCTATATATTTTAAGTTTTTATCATAGGTTTCAACATTTTCTCCCCAACCATTTATAAAAAATATAGTGGCTTTTTGAGTTATTGCAACATCTGGATGATAAAAAGTAATAACTCCTTTATTGGCATAGGTTACACTAGTTTCACGAATGTAATTTTCTGTACCCCAAGCGCCATAGCCAGCAGCTATTCCGCCACTTTGGTCATCCAAATTTGGATATAAATTTTGAGCAGATAAACTTCCTATTGATAGGATTGTAATAAGTATTATTGTAATTTTAAGTTTCATGTTTTTTCTTTTTGTAAAGATAAAAATTATGATATCATTGTTTGGTACTTTAGTTACATATTACAATTTTATTTTTTTTAATATTTCAATAGAATTTGTTGCACTTTTATCTAGTCCTCCATAGATATTAAAAGAGGTAAGTTTCATTCCACAAAATTCCACAATTTGTTGCTGAATAGTCTTTCTTATCCTTCTATTTGCTCCCGTAATTTTGTAAATAAACGAAGGAGCTCCAGTAGTTGTGTAGATTTTAACAGATTTATTGTTTAATAAGCCTTTTGGGCGAGAGTTGATGTAAGTAAACGCAAAGCCTTTAGATAAGTTCCATTCAAAAAAGTTTTTTAATATTGATGGCATTCCGCCCCACCAATACGGAAAAATAAAAACCAATTCATCGGCCCATTGTATTTTCTTTTGGAAATATTCCATTTCTTTTGTTTTTTCTAATTTATTTGCATTTTCAAAATTAAAAAAAGGTTGTTGATTTTTTTCGCGATATAAATCAATAAAATCAATCTCGTAATTTTTGGCTGTTGCTAGTTTTTTATATCTATCTGCCATTGCAAATGAAAAACTTTCTTTTTTTGGGTGAGCTATAATAATTAAACTATTCATAATTTTATTTTAATAGGTTATTTTGTATTCGAATTAGATAATTATTTAATGCTATAATTTCTTTTTCAGAAAATCCACTGGTAGCTTTTTTAATGCTTTTTAAGGCATCTTTATTGGATTGTTTAATTAGTAATAATCCTTTTTTTGATATCGATATTTCTGTATTTCGTTTATCAACATTTGATTTCGTTTTTATAATATAATCAGATTTTAAAAGGTATGATATAAGGCTATTTATAGTAGCTTTAGTTTTTAATGTTATCTCGCTTAATTCTTTTTGGTTTTTAGAACCGTTATTTAATATTTGTAATATTATCCATTGTTCGGGTGTTATTTTAACCTTACTTACAATTAAATGTTTAGATAAATTATCTCTAAGAAGTCTCGAAGTTTTTCCAATTAGCTCTCCTGTATTAAATATCTTCATAGCTCAAAGATATATAATTAGTATGAATTCATACCAATAAATATTTAATATTTATTGAGGACTTGCGCTTTCATTAAATAAAAAACCTCATAAAATTTAAATTTTATGAGGTTTTTAAGTTTAAAAAAGATAAAATCTAGTTTAGAACACTAGCTAAATAGGTTAATTTTGATTTCCATACATCTAAATTTTCTTGTAAATTTTCGATATTTTTATATACATTTTTCACCAAAGGATTGTCTGGAGATGCATTTGAGAAAAAACCTAAATTATTTTCTAACAATTTAATTTCTTTGGTCGTTTCATCTATTTTTTTACGGATAAAGAAAGCTTCATTTTCGATTTTACGAGTATTATTACTTTCTATATGTGTATCCATATTGTTTTTAAAACGCAGCATTACTGAGTCTTTTTTATCCATATCCAATTTAGAAAATAACTTATCTATTATTTTGTTGAATTTAGATTCAATAAAACGTACTTTTTGGGGTACTTGTCCTATTTGTTTCCATTCTTGAATGTATTTTTTTACATCATCAACGGTCGTTTCAACTTCTTCATCAAGTTTAGTTTTTATATCATCAAGGTATGCTTTTTTCTTTTCAAAAAAGACCATTAATTCTTTATTAGCTTCGTCTTGATTGGCATGTAAACGATCAAAAAAGTGATTACAAGCACCTCTAAATTCTTTCCACATTTTATCAGAAAATTTTCTTGGTACGTGACCAATTGTTTTCCATTCTGCTTGAATTTTCTTTAAAATAGCAGTAGTTCCTTCTAGATCTTCACTATCTTTTAATTCATTAGCCTTATCAATAAGTGCTCTTTTTTTATCTAAATTTTCTTGGTGAACACTTTTTACTTCTTTGTAAAATGCATTTTTATGTTGGTTAAATAATTTGGTTACTGTTCTAAGTTCATCCCAAATAAGATCACCTTTAGCTTTAGGGACTTTCCCAATTTTAAAGAATTCATCGCGTAAAGCTTGCATTTCTTTAATCTTATTTTGCCAAGCATTATGCGAAGTAATTTCTTCTTCTACCAAGGTTTTTATTTTTGTAACAACAGCTTCTTTTTTGGGTACATTTTCTTCCCATTTTGCTTCTAAAGCCTCAAAAATTTCTTGACGTTTGTCATTAATCTCTTTGGTGGCAGCTTTAAATCTATCCCAAATTTCTTCTCTAAATTCACGTGCAACTGGTCCAATTTCTTCTTTCCATAATCTGTGTAAAATTTGCAGTTCTTTAAATGCTTTGTTTACATCGGTTTCTTTGGCAAGTTCTTCGGCTCTGTTGGTAATTTTTGTCTTTTCTTCTAAATTATGTTTAAAATCCAGATTTCTAAAATCGGAATTTAAATGTAAAATATCATATATCTGTTGTTCGTAAAAACGATATGTTTGCCAAGTGTTTTCGTTATTTTCACGAGGAACTGGTCCAATCTTAAAGAATTCTTCACGTAAAGCTTGAAACTCTTTATACAAAGTTGCTTGCTCAGAATTGGTGACCAATGATTTTATTTGATCAATAATTGCTGTCTTTTTACTAAGATTTTCAATGCGTTGATCTTCTAGTTGTTTGTAATATTGTTTTACTTTTTTACGATAATCATTTAAGAAACCGTTAAATGCATATTTTACATCGCTCTTAAAATGAAAATCTATTGGATCTCCGCCATCATCTACAAATTTCACTTTTTGCTCTTCTATAAACGAAGTGAATTTTTTATCGAAGCTTTTCTTTATGTTATCAACACTTTTCTTAATGGTTTGAATTGCTTCATCATTAATTAAATTTTTAATAGCTTCGGTTAAATTTTCCAACGAAAAAGTATCGTAATCTTCTTCAGTCACCACTTTTGGAGTGGTTTTTTCTTCTGCAACTGTACTGTCATCGGTAATTTTATTACCACTATCAACAACTGGTTTTTCTTCTACTGCTGTAGTTTCTGTACTAGTAATTTCTGTTGATTCTGTATTTTCTACAGCTACTTTTTTTTCTGCGTTTTCGTTTGTTTCGTCTAACATCTGTTAATGTTTAAGGAGCGTTAATTTATTAATGTGCTAATATATACTATTTGCTTAGTATAAAGCAAAGATAAGTATAAAATTAGGGAAAAATGTTTTTAATAATATAAATATATTTAAATTGTTACCTAGTTTTTGTGCTAAAGATTACAAGTAAAAAACAAATTGCTACATATACTAATGCAACTGTATTTCCAAAATAATGATTAATTATAAGTGTTTGAATGGTATAAAAAACTGGAAAAACAGTTAAACCCAAACTATATTTAGCAGTAGATCTAAACTCAATGGCTTCTACTTTTGGTTTTAACCAATTCCATATCATAAACGGAATAAAACTATTTAGCATCATTAAATAGTAGAAAATATTTTTCGATTTTTTCTTTTTTACGGATGTAGCTTTAGGAATAAAATTCATTAATTTTTTATTCGTAATATTTGGTGTTAAAAATTCACTTTCTTCCAAACTAGAAATAATGCTTTGGTAATTTTCTTCATCATTAATATTAACGCTTAATTCACTAAGTATTTTATGAACCTCATGAATTAAACCATCTTTTGATTTTTCAAGATTAGTAGGATTAAAAAATTGTCTAGTAGAAATTGGTTTTCCATAATTCATATGGATGGTTTTTCCATAATTTAACGTGTTATCATAGTTTAATCCAATAGGAATAATAAGGAGATCTTTTTCCTTATTTGCTTCTAGATAATCAAATGCTATTCGGATAAATCCTGTACGAAGTGAACGTACTTTTCTCATAATATGATGACTTCCTTCGGGAAAAATAAGCATGTTTTTACCTTCATTAAGTAACTCCAAACAATGATCAAAAACAGCTTCATTGAGTTTTTTGGAATCTACACCATCTCTTCTTCGATAGATTTTTACCAAATGAAGGTTGGTTAAAATTTTTGCTGCTAATTTATTCTTAAAAGCACTTGCTCGTGCCAAAAAATACATCGATTTATTAGAAGTAGCAATTAATAAAGGATCCATCATTGCGTTTTGATGATTGGCAACAAATAAAATGGGTCCTTTTGTAGGTACATTCTTTTTCCCCGTTACCTTTATTTTTTTATAAAATAAAAAGAGCCCTGTTTTAATATATAATTTAATTATTTTATATAGCATAAATGTTGTTTTATATTCGATTTTGTTTTCCCCAATAAAAGGATAATATTAACCCCGATAAAATATCCCAAATCCCCCAAAAAGCGACTAATAAAGCCATGCCACCAAGACCATCAAAAAATAAAAATACAAGCATTAAACCCAAGCCCGCATTCTGAATACCAGTTTCTATAGTTAGTGTCTTTGTATTTACATAGGATAATCTTCCTATTTTTGCGGCAAAATAACCCATAATGTAAAGCGCAATATTATGAATAATTACGAGATAAAGAACATAATGGATGTGAGATTTAAAAACATCCAAATTGTTAAAGAATGCAACACTTATAAAACTCAGAAAAATTAGTATAGATATAGGTTTTAAAAAGCGAGCTATTTTTTTTGCGAAAAAAGGTTTTTTATTCCTAAGAAGCATTCCCAAAAATAAAGGTATTCCTAAAATCAATAAAATTATTTTGGTAACTTGAAGCGGATTAATATTGATTGTCTTTAAAATTTGAGCACTAGGCGCATATAAATTACCCCAAAAAGATAAGTTAATAGGTGTCATAAACAGTGCTAAGAAAGTAGCGAAAGCAGTTAAGCTTACCGATAATGCGGTATTTCCTTTAGCCATTTTTGTCATAAAATTAGAAACATTTCCACCAGGACATGAAGCAATCATGATCATACCAAGTGCAATACTTGCTTGTGGTTTAAAAATATAAATT
>Ga0256844_10000849_pt1 | contig 11519 bp, 5 predicted proteins | sample MusselsmetaG_FD_189100 | JGI IMG/M metagenome (GOLD analysis project Ga0256844, IMG submission 189100) | Mussel associated microbial communities from hydrothermal vent at the East Pacific Rise, Pacific Ocean - Mussels | ecosystem: Host-associated > Mollusca > Shell > Unclassified ... | reverse complement strand
ATTCGATGGCCCTCAATATGATGTTACAGCTTCCTAAAATGCGTGCTGCAATGTTGAAGGAGAATCGGGCTTTGAATGGCATTTTAATGGAGTTTGATGCCGATTTAATTATTTCGGATAATCGGTATGGTGTGCACCATCCAGAAGTAGCATCGGTGTTTATTGGGCATCAACTAGCGATTCAACTTCCGGCTAAGGTAAGTCTCTTTTCAAAATTATCACTTAAATGGCATGAGCATATGCTAAAGCCATTTGACCAGATTTGGGTGCCTGATTTTGATGCAAACCCCAATTTATCAGGCATATTATCGCATGGCGTAAAGATGAAAAACAAGCCCTTTTTTATTGGGCCGCTTAGTCGTTTTAAGCATGACGATACCGTAGAAGAGGATTTGCCGCTTTTGGTGATGATCTCAGGGCAAGAGCCACGCAGAACGCAATTTGAAAAGCAGATTATTGAGCAATTGTCGGGGTGGAAAGAGGAAATGGTGTTGTTGAGAGGGCTTCCTGCTGAAAAAAAAGAATTCGTAAGTCCCTATTCTAATCTGAAGATATACAATCATTTGCCATCGGCTCAATTGGAGCAACTTTTGCGCCGCGCACAGCGTGTGGTCTGCAGGTCGGGCTATAGTAGTGTGATGGATTTTGCAGCCTTGCACAAACGAGCATTGTATATTCCTACCAGCGGACAAACGGAGCAGGAGTATTTAGCTGCTTATTTGAGTAAATCGGGGAATGCCTTATACACTGTGGAGGCGGCTACTAATTTACTGGACAAATTGAATCAGTTGGATATGATTTTTCCTTTGAAATTGGAGAATAACCGTTTAGACTATTTGGTAAAATTAGCGCTTAATGAATTGAAATAATATAATGTCGAAGACAAAAGAAATATTAGATAATCTAGACTTTCTTGCCGAGAAGGCAGCTCCTTCAACCAAGAAACTTTTTAGATCACTTAAAAAGAAAAAGCCTAAAAACTTGGATTCTATTGTGCACGATGCTCATGATGATGTGTTTGAAAGCATTGATTGCTTAGCTTGTGCTAATTGTTGTAAAACCTTGGGCCCAAGAATTACGGATGTGGATATTGCACGATTATCAAAGCATTTGAAGATGAAGCCAGGCAGGTTGATTGAGCAATATTTTAGGATTGATGAGGATGGAGATTATGTTTTTCAAACCATGCCTTGTCCTTTTCTAATGCCAGACAATTATTGTATGGTTTACGATTCGCGGCCTATTGCTTGTAGGGATTATCCTCATACCGACCGAAAACGGTTTTATCAATTGCTGGATTTAACGCAAAAAAACGTGGAAATATGTCCTGCTGTTTATGAAATTGTGGAAAAGATTAAGGCTGAATTTGAGCTAAGTACATGATAAAAATAAACCACTATGGACTGAAAGTACCCTGGTTTTATATCATAAATAAATCGAAATGTAATACATCATTACTTAATCTACAAACATCTAGGCTAAACGCATCTAAATTACAAGATGTATTTTTTGCGGCTTCATCTAATAAACCCGAAAACGATACTCAATAGAAGTATTAGAATTAAGCATATTCGTTTTAATAGTGAGCTTAAAATGATACACTCCTTTATCAAGATTCTCAGATTGTATGGACAAATAAAAATGGCCTGTTTCCCCAGCTTGAATAACATTTTTCTTGATGCTTGTACTAATATAGTCCGCATTCGAACTAATGGATTTAATCAATAATTCGGATTTGCCAATATTGGAAAAACGAATAGTAGCGATACCTCTGTTTCCTTTCTTAATACTGTCAGTAGGGAGCTTTTTGTCATCAATTGCAAGTAATGGAAATTCTTGATTATTAATATCTTCATCAATAGTACTTCCCGAACTATATAGGATAATCCTAATTTTCCGTTCCATAGCAGCAGCTCTGCTATAGATAGAATTTCGTTTGTCGTTAGGATTATCACTTACGAAGTCGGCGGCTTGACTATCGCCCAAAGGGTCTTCGAAAATGCTAATACTTCCTCCATTTTTAGCATTGCCATTAAAATAGGGGAGAAAATATCCCTGATTGTATTCCTTGAGGTAGTTTACCAAACTGGCAATTCGTCTTTTTGAAAGGTTTAGGTTGTAGTCGGAGGTGTTTAAGGGGCTTGCATAGCCCTTTATTTTCAGACGGATTTCTTTTCCTTGTTCCAATTCTTGCTTAAGGAGAGCGGCAAGTTTTTCCAAATCCTCAAATCCGTGCCCAACATAGTTTTTAAAGAAGTTTTCCACGTCTTCTTTTGCCTGTTGCGCCTTTTCCCCTTTTAAGCCCTTCGAATATTCCTTTTTATACTTTTCTTCAAGCTTAAAGTAATTGCTAAGCAGTTTTTTATAATTCTTATGGGTTGTTGGTTTTACAGACCTTGGGTCTGGAATATCATTATGAAAATAAAGGGTTAAGGGTAATAATTTTTGAATTTTCTGCTCCGTACTGTCAAGTTTTGCAATACTTTTATCAATACTATCAGAAACAGGTTTTTCTATAGGGTCGAGATTGACATAGTAAATATCATTACAGCAGTTTTCGGCATCGCCATGATAAAAGGAGCCGATACGGTTTGAACTGAGCCATGCTTCATGTGTTTCGGGCTTTGGATAATAGTAACTATCATTACTACTAGAATTAATGGGGAGCCCTAAATTTTTGGGCTTTGTCCAAGCGTTTAATCCGCCTATTGAACTGAAAATATCAAATCCACCAAAGCCCTCATGCCAATCAGAACTAAAGTAAAGAATCTGATTCTTAATATCATAGCTAGGAGTTATCTCTGAGCCTTTAGTGTTAATAAGGCTCCCGAGGTTTGTTACTTTTTGAAATTCCCCATCTTTAATAATAACATACCAAAGATCCATACCGCCAAATCCCCCTGGTCTGTTTGATGAAAAATACAAGATATCAAAAGACTTTCCATTGACGAGAAAGGGATGTGTAGTTGAATAGTCAGGCGTGTTTATTTCATCGGTTAATCGTTTCGCTTTTTTCCAGCGTCCATTTTTGTACTCGCTATAATAAATGTGGCAATTCCCCACATTTCCTCCCATATCGTCACAAATTGTAAAATAGGCTTTTCTGTGATTATGCGTGAAGCAGATATTTGCTGTAAAATCATGATTTGCTTGTAAGTGTTTGCTGTATATTGTTGGTGTCGAATAGCCACGGTTATTTGCTTTACTGCTCATTATATCAGAAATATAGCTCTGGTCAAAGATGCTTTCAAAAGTATCTTTAAACACATTTTGATAACGGGAAAAAACCAGCTCGGAGCTATTTAATGGCACCGGGTTGAATTCTGAATATGCTGTATTTATAGGAGCTTTTAGATGCTCAATACTTATATTTGTGGAATCGTTAAGGTGAAGTAAGGCAAACTGGCAAGAAATAATTTCATTTTTTGCTTTTAGCGTAAGACTATTATTTTCTGAAATACTTAGGAAATATTCGAAATTAACTATGGCATTCTGATAGTTGCCTGTATTTTTATTCGATAAACCCAGATAGTAGCTAGTTTGTATATAATTGTGCTCGCTGTCCAATGCTTTTACTTTTTCAAACCATTTACTTGCTTTTTGATAATTGAGCAAGTAATGATTGCATAATGCATATTTATACATTATTTCAATATCAGTGGAATCATTTTCGAGAAGGGATTTGTAAACTTGAGCCTCTTGACCATATTTACCATCTGTCATTAGTGCTGTTGCTTCACTTTTATTATTCTTTATTTCCCACGAATCTTGTGCAGAAACATTCACGTACAATAGAAATGTAAACAGGAGGCTGACGAGTATTTTCATAGATCTATTGTTCATTTTTCTTAGAAAATAGGGCATGGTATGCTAGTAGATTTGCGTGCTTTATGCTTTTCAATGCTGAAAATAATAGACACTTCGTATCCTCCTAAATAATTACTTGCAGCTCGTAAGCCTGATAAGTTGAAATCATAGCTTCCCATAATCTTAAACTTCTTATAATCAAGCCCAAACTGGATAATAATGGCATCCGAATTTCTACCAAATAGGGCAAAGTTAAGGGCTGTAAAATTATAATTGTTTGGATGGATAATATGTTGAAACTTCATTCCAATGATTAGTTCGGTATAAGGTCCTTGGTTTGCAAAATAGACGCTTGGGAATAGTGCATTTGACTTATCCAAATTGATCTCGACCTCCGAATAAGCGATGGTTTTAATAGCTAATTTCACTTTCGCTTCATTCAGAAGGCTTTGTGCCGGTTGATTTATATGCCAAACAGATACACCAGTATTGAGTTTTAATTTGTTGTTAATTATTGTAAACCAGTGTGCTCCAGCCGAAATATCGAAGTAAGTAAAATTAGATTGAGAAAAATACTCTCCATTTTGCAGGCTTGGGTTATAGGCATTTCCATCCCATTGGTTAGGGAAGTATAATTTGGTGTAATCGATAGAGCGTTGCGAGAAAAATAACTGAGCACCAAATGATAATAGGTTTCTATTACGCTTATTCAAAGCTTTAATATATGCTATTGAAAGGGCTCCTTGCGTGGTGCCAAAATGAGAGTCTCCCGCTTCATCATTATTAAAAACCAAACCTAAGCCCAATATATCGCTTTGTCGCTTGCGTTTCCATATCTGCATGTCCATGGCCGCCGAATAAGTTTTATAGGGAACGGTAACCGATGCCCATTGACTTCGATGATTTAGAATAAATCGGTATTTTGCATTGCTGAAACCGCTGAGGGCAGGGTTGAGGTTTAGCGGAGAATTTAAGTATTGTGAAAAGTGAATGTCTTGAGCATATGAATGGCTAACTGCGAAAGAAGTCAGAATTATAATCCATATGATCAGTCTTTTACCCATTTAGCCTATCGAATCAAAGTGATGTTTCCTTTTTTTCTAAATATTTCTTTATTGTAGCAAGTAATCACCAGGTGGTAAACAAAAACACCAGGATTTGCTTTTTGACCTCTATAGGTCCCGTCCCAACCATTATCAAGATTGTTTGTGGCAAAAACTAATTCACCCCAACGATCATAAATTTGAAAATCAACTTCGTAAGCAACATTGCTCTTGACATGAAGAATATCATTTTTGCCATCACCATTGGGTGTAAATGCATTAGGAACATAAATATAGGGCTCATCACAAATTACATCAATAACCCAAAGTGTAACCGAATCGCGCCACGTACAGCCCCATTGATCATGCACATCAATGTAATAAGTTGTTGTTTGATTGGGTGTTGCACCAGTAGAGTTTGATGTAGGATTGTCTAATCCTGTGCTTGGAGTCCACAAATAGGAATAGCCACCACCTAAGTTTGTTGAGTTTATAGTTACGGTTTGTCCTTGATAAACGGTATCATCATCCCAAGCTGAAAAATTAAAGTTGATGGATGAGTCGATAAGAACAACGGTATCTGTCAAACTGCAATTATTTGCGTCTTTCACAATCACAATGAAAGTGCCATCGCATAGTTGTGCTGCAGGATTCGTAGTTTGGTTATTAGCATCATCCCATTGCCATGTGTAGGGAGGTGTGCCTCCTGAAGGATTTGACCATGCTTTACCAATGCATGCTTGAGCGCATGGAATATTCTTTTTCGCTGTAGTACTTATGAGTAAACTAGGGTTTGTAAGCGTTACTGTATCGCTTGTAAAACATCCATCAGTATCGGTAGCAGTAATGATGTAATTGCCAGCAGGTAAATTGTTTATTGTATTACCATTCATTCCATTATTCCATGTAAAAGTATAGGGTGTTAAACCGCCGGTAGCAGCAACTTGTATGGAACCATTACTATCATCATGGCATAGCGGACTTTGTATATTTTGCTGCTGAATATGAATACGCACATCCACCAATACGCTATCGTAATCGTCGCAACCTTGCCAAAATGCACGAACATAGAAATAGGTTGGTCCACTTACCGTTGTGGTTAATGTACTGTCAGAAGTGCTAATATTTAGGGTGTCGAGAAAGCTGCTGCTACTTGACCATTGAAATTGTAAATTGGTAGAATTACTCTGCGCTGTTAAAGTGATAATTCCTTGACATAGCGAAGTGTCGTTACCTGCAAATACATCAATATTATAAACCCGTATTAATTGCCGCAAGGTATCGGTACAAACTCCATTAGTAATTCCCATATTATACCATGTATCTGTTAAGGGAGCTACTATCGGGTTGGCAATCAGTGAGTCTGAAATATTTGTAGCATTGGTCCAATGATAACTAACATTAGGGTCGTTAATGGGTAAAATCCCAATTTGGGTGAAGTCGTTAAGGCATATCCCTTTTGTAGGTAAAGTGTCAATACTTCCTGATAGCATGGCAATTTGTTGCGTAATAGTGTCACTTAGATTACAACTCTGTATATCACTAATTATTAAAGTAACAGTATAAATACCTGATTGTGTGTATATATGACTTGGTGTTTGTAAGTTAGAATTGGTTCCATCTCCAAAATCCCAATAGAATGTGGTTAAGGTAGGGTGTGTTAAATAGGAAGTATTATTGAAATTGATTGTATCGGGGGCGCAACCTACTGGCGGTTGCACAAAGTCAGCAACAATGGCTGGAATATCAAAGTCAAACTTAAACACACCATTATTACAATTGCTACTATTGTTGGTTGTTGAATGAGCGTTTGCTGTGGTAGGAAAATCGGAATGTCCGCCACATCCAGCACAAACAGCCTGATATATACGCCCCTTATGGTCGAATCGGCTAGTGCCGCCATCCACATGCTCATGTGATTGGGAGCCGCCATAAAAAGTGCCATAGTCAAGGCCTGAGGCATCATCTTTCATTACCATTACATAGTAGTCGGAGCCATCGGTGGTGCTTTGAAATGCATTATTACTAATGGGTAGTCCATTTGTTGTGGACCATGACCCATTTGTTAATCCGCCCCAAGCTGAAAGGTAGATACGATTACATAAATCCACCATAAAAGCCGAAGGGGATACATCAACTCCCGTACTGCCATTACCCCAAGTTGTGGACCAAATGATGCTGCTTAACTGAGAGTTAAGCTTACTAATAAATTGTCCATCACCAGGAGTGTTCCATAAAGCATTAAATATTAATGTGCTACCTGTATCAGCAGTTTGTCCAAATACGTAAGCATTATCAAATTTATCTAAATCGATAAAATAGGATTGGTCGTAAGCTGGGGTGCCAAAATAGGTGGTGTGAATTAGATTCGACCCATTGGAATTGATCTTTGCTATAAACCCATCAGTATTGCCTCCTTGGTAATTTGTGTGTAATGCGCCTTGGGTGGTGCTTAAATCGCTTGATGAAGTACCGCCAGTAATATATATATCTTGGTTTTGATCGACAGCAACACTATAAATAGCATCCACATCACTTCCTCCAAAATAGGAGCACCATGTTAGGTTGGAAAGGTTATTGTCAAATTTAGCAATCATTCCATCTTGCATTCCTGCAGATGTAGGTTGGAAACTTAAGGGCGAAACGGGAAGGTTGTTGGATAGCGTGCTGCTAACAATTATTGGATTATTATTATTATCGATTACAATTTCACCACGAAGTTCGTCGGCGTAGTTTTTAATTAAATTTCCTGATGTATTAAGACCGTCATTTGCTGTTCCTCCCAAATAAGTAGAGGCTAATATTTGTGTTCCAGTATTATTTAATCGTGTGATACAAAGATCACTACCACTTGAAAAATTAATGATTCCTGTAAGGATGAATCCGGTACCGCCATTAAAACTATTATCATAAGCCGAAGCACTTATGGGAAAATCAGAAGAGCCTGTTACGCCCATAATAAATAGTTCGTCGTTGCTGTTTACAATTAAGCTACTAGGCACTTCGGCTCCTGAGCCGCCAAGATAGGTTGAGTAAATCAATTGTGTTCCATTTGTATCGTATTTGGAGATTACGATATCGCAACTACCTCCTGAGAAGGTCGTGTCCATAGCACCTGTTGTGTATGGGTAACCATTTCCAAATGAGCTTCCTCCGGCAAATAAATAGCCTTGCGAATCGAATGTGGCTGTATAGCCCCAATTATCGGATGTGGAGCCTGAATAGGATCCGAAAACTAAAACAGGGTCAATAACTAACGTCCATTCAGGATTATAACCATCAGGAAAATAAAAGGATACTTGCTTTTCTTTTAAACGATATTCACAACGCACATCAATGTGATTCCCTTCATTATCAATCTGATAAGAGTATGGAGCCATTTCAATAATCTTGTTTACACTTGTTTTAATAACTAGCTTTCCTGATTGTAAACTGAGTTTTTCAACGCCTTCGTACGCAAGTATAATTTGATCAGCATTACTTTGGGCTGCTACCATAAAATCCCACTTTAAAAAGCCTTCGTGCTGATACATTTTAAGATTAATACCGGGATATAAATCGATGTATTCAATAGATTGATAAGTCTTTACATTTCTAGCCCACTTCTTTTTATCATTTCCTATAAAATAGTTTTCGTACGAATCATATGCTTTGATAGGCTTTATATGTGTTTCAGTATTTCCACCTACAAAATGTACTTTATATACGTGATGCCGCATGCGAGTAGGGAAGAGGAGCCCTTTTTCTTTATTTGTTCCTGCTTCGCTTTTATAGTCCGCAATGGCTTTTAAATCTTCCGGGTTTTTAATGTCAAATGTGAGGGTATTTTTTTCAATCCATAGGTTTCCTGTGCTAATGGGGGCTTTGTAAAGCACTTGATTGGGCCATTGATTTTTATTCTCAATAAATGCAGCCTTTCGAAAACTAAGGGTGTCTTTTTCTAATGCGTAGATATTCAGTGATATAAGTAAAACAAGTACAGCAAAAAGTAATCTTTTTATCATTGTTTATGGTTTTCGTACGACAATACTCACTGTCCTTTTATTAGATATACAAAACTACGTAAATTTCATCTTGAAAAAAAGTACAAACAAGTAGTTGCTCTTATTTAAAATAGGGTGACCTGAAAGCCGCCCTTTATAGCGTCTCGTTAGGCAAGACAGAATAATTCTTAAAGCAGTTGCTTAGCCTGTATTTTATATGGTAAAAAAATTTAAAAACAAGGATAAAATGCATACTGACATAATTGCAGTCTATGTGTTATATATTATAGTAATTCAGTAATATATACTTATTAACTAAAGTTATTATTAAACTACATAATCTTTTCTATAATTAACAGAAAACTCACAAAAAATAAAGCGTATTCGCGCATGATGTCAGGTCTTCGACTGATTCGTAGCCGAAAATACTAATTTGGGAATGCTAAGCTATCATGCTTTAATATATTCATTCCAGCTTTTGATTTGAAGGTCTTCTTTTTCCACAGTGCAAAATGCGGTGATATAAGCACTAGCCAAACGAGCATTAGTAATAATAGGGATATTTAAATCAATTGCCGTTCGTCGAATACTATAATCATTGTTAAGCTCTGTACTGTCAAGGTTTTTGGGGATATTTACCACAAAATCAATCATGCCTTTTTTTAGTAAATCCAAGGAATTTGGTTTTTTATCTTCATCGGGCCAGTGTACTGTACTGCAATCGATGCCATGGCTTTCGAGGAAGGTGGCAGTGCCTGCTGTGCCATATAACTGCAAGCCTCGCTCTTGCATTAAGCGGCACGAATTGATTAATTCAACCTTTGATTTGATGTCGCCAGTAGATAGAAGTACACCTTTAGATGGAATACGATAACCTACCGACATCATGGCTTTTAATATCGTTTCATAATAATCATCACCTATGCATCCAACCTCTCCTGTCGATGCCATGTCCACACCCAACACGGGGTCTGCTTTTGTTAAGCGAGAGAAGGAAAACTGGGAAGCTTTTACTCCAATATGCTCCACGTCAAAAATTGATTTATTGGGTTTTTCGACTTTTTTACCCAACATAATTTCCGTTGCCATCTCGATAAAGTTTTGATCAAGAATCTTAGATACAAAAGGGAAACTTCGTGATGCTCGTAAGTTGCACTCAATAACTTTCACAAAATTATCACGTGCAAGGAATTGCATATTAAACGGTCCGCTGATATTCAATTCTTTAGCGATTTGTTTGGATATGCGTTTTATACGTCTAATGGTTTCGAAATATACTTTTTGTGGTGGAAATACTAGGGTAGCATCTCCAGAGTGAACGCCGGCAAATTCGATATGTTCGGATATGGCATAGGCGATAAGCTCTCCTTTATCTGCAACAGCATCAAACTCAATCTCTTTGGCTTGTTGTATAAATTCTGAAACTACCACAGGGTGTTTCTTGGAAATGTTTGCTGCAAGTTTTAGAAAGTGTTCGAGCTCTTCTCGATTGGAAACCACATTCATAGCTGCGCCAGATAATACATAGGAAGGGCGTATAAGTACTGGAAAACCAACTTTATCCACAAAGTGAAAGATGTCCTCCATAGTGCTTAACTCACGCCATTTGGGTTGATTTATCCCCAATTTATCCAGCATGCTTGAAAACTTATGGCGGTCTTCTGCTTGGTCGATGGATTCTGGACTTGTTCCCAGTATGTTTACGTTCAATCCGTGAAGGCGCATGGCTAAGGTGTTGGGTATTTGACCGCCCACTGAAACAATGATGCCCTTAGGTGTTTCATAATCAATGATATCTAAAACCCGCTCTAAGGATAATTCGTCAAAATAGAGTCGGTCGCAAATGTCGTAATCGGTGCTTACTGTTTCGGGATTGTAGTTAATCATTATGGAACGATAGCCCATTTTATTAACCGTATTTAATGCATTTACACTTCCCCAGTCGAATTCTACACTGCTGCCAATCCGGTAAGCTCCAGATCCTAATACTATTACAGATCGTTCGTCGTGTTCGTAGCTTATATCATTTTCTATGCCGTGGTAGGTGAGGTAGAGGTAATTGGTTTGTGCAGGATATTCTGCAGCAAGTGTGTCTATTTGTTTTACATAAGGTATGATACCTAGTGATTTACGAAAATCTCGAACGGTAAGTAAATCCTGATCTATATTTTCGTCACTGCTTTTTATGACACTTCGAGCAATTTGAAAATCAGAAAATCCTGCTTTCTTTGCAGTAAGTAATAGCTCGCTATCAAGTGTGTCAAGACTTTGTATTTCAATAAGTTTATCTTCAATTCTCAGAATATTTTTAAGCTTTTCTAAAAACCAATAATCAATTCCTGTTAGATTATGTATTTCTTTTGTGCTTATATTTTGTTTGAAAGCGTGCGCAATTGCGAAAATTCGCATATCGGTTGGCTCTGCGAGTTCTTTTCTTATATCACTGATATTTAGCTCTTTGTTTGCGGTAAAGCCATGCATGCCTTGCCCAATCATTCGAAGGCCCTTTTGTATTGCTTCTTCAAAACTTCGTCCGATGCTCATAATTTCACCCACAGACTTCATGGAGGAGCCCAGTTGTTTGTTAACGCCATTAAATTTTCCTAAATCCCATCGAGGTATTTTACAAGTTATATAGTCTAATGCGGGTTCGAAAAAGGCTGACGTTGTTTTTGTTACTGAGTTT
>Ga0256844_10000848_pt1 | contig 11519 bp, 8 predicted proteins | sample MusselsmetaG_FD_189100 | JGI IMG/M metagenome (GOLD analysis project Ga0256844, IMG submission 189100) | Mussel associated microbial communities from hydrothermal vent at the East Pacific Rise, Pacific Ocean - Mussels | ecosystem: Host-associated > Mollusca > Shell > Unclassified ... | reverse complement strand
AAATCCTGCGAGTAAGGTTAATGTATTAAAGACAGAAAAAAAGCTCCCCGAATTTGTTGATGAAGAGAATATGGACTTCCTATTAGAAAAGGTTGAGTTTACTGACGATTATATAGGTGTATTATCTAAAACTATTTTAGATTTGTTTTATGGAACAGGTATGCGTGTTGAAGAATTGGTGAACCTTAAACACAAAAATGTAGATAAAGTAAATTTACAAGTAAAGGTATTAGGGAAACGAAATAAAGAAAGGATAATACCTGTTTCTAATCAACTAATGCAACAGTTAATTCTTTATAGTAATTATAGGAATGAAAGCATAAGTAATGCAGAATCAAGTGAGTATTTATTTTTAACTAAAAATGGGAATAAAATATATAAAAAACTTGTTTATCGTCAGGTAAACTACTATCTTAGTCTCGTCACAACAAGTAGTAAAAAGAGTCCGCATGTATTACGTCATACATTCGCTACGCACCTTTTAAATAAAGGGGCTGACCTAAATGCAATCAAAGAGATTTTAGGTCACGCAAGCTTATCAGCGACACAAATATATACGCACAACTCAATTGAAAAACTTAAAAACGTGTACAAACAAGCTCATCCAAAAGCTTAGTGTGAATGTTTATTTGGATTTAAGTGTGTTATTCTAATAATTTTTGATCTATAGAATTATTAGTTTATTACGAAAGGATGTATAAGTTTTTAAGTTTAAATGTTAACTTATGTTTGATGAAATTATTAATATGAAGATCGATATTATTCATTCAAACTTTAAAATTGATAAATATGAAGATAAAAATTAATTCAATGCACTTTAAGACTGATCAGAAATTAGATGATTTTATAGAGTCTAAAGTAGAAAAATTATATAATCTGTTTGATAATATTACATCGGGTGAGGTTAATCTTAAATTAGATAAAGATAAGGCTCATGAAAATAAGGTTGCAGAAATTCGTTTGGATGTGCCTGGGGCAGATATTTACGCAAGAAAAGTGTCGAAATCTTTCGAGGAATCAACGGATTTAGTAGTCGATGCCTTAAGAAAACAACTAATAAGACATAAAGAAAAGTTAAAAATTTAATTTAAAGTATTGTGACTCAATGTTGTGATAAGTGTTGTGTAAATATTTGTGTTTTTTTTCAAAAAATGTTTGGTGCTTAAGAAAACTTGTGTACATTTGCAGTCCTTTACAACGAGGCCTACATAATGTTCATTTAGGTGTTGTAATACTTGAGAAGCCGATGTAGCTCAGATGGCCAGAGCAGCTGATTTGTAATCAGCCGGTCGGCGGTTCGAATCCGTTCATCGGCTCAAGTTTTTTTCACTAGAGTGGAAAAAGAAACGGGGAGATACCGAAGTGGCCAACCGGGGCAGACTGTAAATCTGTTGTCTTAGACTTCGGAGGTTCGAATCCTCCTCTCCCCACTTTCATATTAAAAGGTTTATGTATTAAGCCTTTTTTTATGATTTTATATTTTTACTCTGAAAAGCGGGAGTAGCTCATTTGGTAGAGCGACAGCCTTCCAAGCTGTAGGTGGCCGGTTCGAGCCCGGTTTCCCGCTCTTTTTAAGCTATTGTAGCTCAGGGGTAGAGCACTTCCTTGGTAAGGAAGAGGTCGCGAGTTCAAATCTCGCTAATAGCTCTATTATTAATAAGATTTTTTTATTTAACTTAAATATTTATAAAAATGGCTAAAGAACATTTTGACCGATCGAAACCACACGTTAACATCGGAACTATTGGTCACGTTGACCACGGTAAGACAACTTTGACTGCTGCTATTACTACTTGTTTAGCAGCAAAAGGATTATCAGAAGTGAAGGATTTCTCTTCTATTGATAATGCGCCAGAGGAAAAAGAGAGAGGTATTACTATTAATACAGCTCACGTAGAATATACTACAGAAAACCGTCACTATGCTCACGTTGACTGTCCAGGTCACGCGGATTATGTTAAGAACATGGTTACAGGTGCTGCCCAGATGGACGGTGCTATTTTGGTTGTTGCTGCTACTGATGGCCCTATGCCTCAGACTCGTGAGCACATCCTATTAGGACGCCAAGTTGGTATTCCTCGTCTTGTTGTATTCATGAACAAAGTGGATATGGTAGATGACGAAGAACTTCTTGAGTTAGTTGAGATGGAAATTCGTGAGTTGTTAGACTTCTACGAGTATGATGGTGATAACACTCCAGTTATCCAGGGATCAGCTCTTGGTGGTTTAAATAACGAGCCTAAATGGACTGAGATAATCTATGAATTAATGGACGCAGTGGATACTTGGATTGAGCTTCCAAAGCGTGATGTTGATAAAGATTTCTTAATGCCTGTTGAGGATATCTTCACTATTACTGGTCGTGGTACTGTTGCTACTGGTAGAATTGAAACTGGTATCATTAACTCAGGTGATCCTGTAGACATCATTGGTATGGGTGCTGAGAAGCTTACTTCTACTATTACTGGTGTTGAGATGTTCCGTAAGATCCTAGATCGCGGTGAGGCAGGTGATAATGTTGGTCTTTTACTTCGTGGTGTAGACAAGAAGGAAATTAAGCGTGGTATGGTGATTGCAAAACAAGGTTCTGTAACTCCACATGCTAAGTTTAAAGCTGAAGTTTATATCTTGAAGAAAGAAGAAGGTGGACGTCACACTCCATTTCACAACAACTATCGTCCTCAGTTCTATTTTAGAACAACAGACGTAACAGGAACTATCACTCTTCCAGAGGGAGTTGAGATGGTTATGCCTGGTGATAACTTGACAATCGAGACTATCTTACATAGTGAAATAGCTATGAATAAAGGTCTTCGTTTCGCTATCCGTGAGGGTGGACGTACAGTTGGTGCTGGTCAAGTTACCGAATTATTAGACGATTAATCAAGCAAATTATTTAAGTTAAATTAGCTTGAAGGTGTCTCTCTTTATGAGAGATACCTTTTGAGCTATATAACTTTTATATATAGGGGTGTAGCTCAGTTGGCTAGAGCTCTGGTCTCCAAAACCAGGAGTCGTGGGTTCGAATCCTACCACCCCTGCTTTTAACAATTTAAAGCAGTTATGGCTAAAGTTGTAAATTATATTAAAGAAAGTTACGATGAGTTAGTGAATAAGGTAAGTTGGCCTACATGGGCTGAACTACAAAATAGTGCTATCGTCGTGTCCATTGCTTCCCTGATCATCTCATTGATGGTGTTCTTGATGGACCTGATGTTTAAAAATAGCCTAGAAATATTCTATAACTTATTTTAATTAATAATTCCTATTCAATTTGAGTTTTTTGAATTGTAGGTATAAATGTTAACTATGGGTAGCAACGAAAAAAAATGGTACGTAGTACGTGCTATTGGAGGTAAAGAGCTGAAAGTAAAAGAGTATATGGAGCGAGAAATTTCTACGCTTGGATACGAAAAATACATTTCAAACATTCTTGTTCCGACAGAAAAAGTATTCCAAATCCGTAATGGTAAGAAAATTACTAAGGAAAGAAATTATTTTCCTGGATATGTACTTATCGAAGCTGCGCTAGTTGGTGAAATACCTCATATGATAAAAGCAATTCCTAATGTAATTGGTTTTCTTGGTTCGGAGAAAGGCGGTGAGCCGGCTCCTTTGCGTCAAGCAGAAATTAATAGAATATTAGGAAAAGTTGATGAAATCTCCGAACAAGGAGAGTTTGTTAATATACCTTTCGTTATAGGCGAATCGGTTAAAGTGATTGATGGTCCTTTCAATAGTTTCTCAGGTGTTATCGAAGAGATAAACGAAGAGAAAAAGAAATTGAAAGTGATGGTTAAAATCTTTGGTCGTAAAACACCTTTAGAGTTAGGTTTCATGCAAGTTGAAAAAGAATAATTTTTGCCTTCGCTCAAAATGGGCGGATGTAAATAAATTGTATTACATATTTAAATTTATTGAAAAATGGCAAAGGAAGTAAGCGGATTAATTAAGCTTCAAATTAAAGGAGGCGCTGCTAATCCATCGCCACCAGTAGGACCTGCATTAGGTGCTAAGGGTGTAAACATCATGGAGTTTTGCAAGCAGTTTAATGCTCGTACACAAGACCAAGCAGGTAAGGTGTTACCAGTTATTATCACTGTTTTTGCTGATAAGTCTTTCGACTTTATCGTTAAAACTCCACCAGTTGCTGTTCAATTATTAGAGATGGCCAAATTAAAAAGTGGATCTGGAGAACCTAACCGTTCTAAAGTAGCTTCTTTAAATTGGGATCAGATTCGCACTATTGCTGAGGCAAAAATGGTGGATCTAAACGCCTTTAAAGTTGAATCAGCTATGCGTATGGTAGCAGGAACTGCTCGAAGTATGGGAATAACCATTAAGGGTGATTTTCCAGAAGCTTAGTAATCATTATTAAACATTTTAAATTAGTGAAATGGCTAAATTAACGAAAAAACGTAAAAAAGTTTTGGATCTTATCGATCAGGACAAAGCCTACCCACTTTCTGAAGCAACAGAATTAGTAAAGAGTATCTCTACTACTAATTTCGATGCATCTGTTGACCTAAACATCCGTTTGGGAGTTGACCCACGTAAAGCCAATCAAATGGTTCGTGGTTCTATAACTCTTCCTCATGGTACTGGTAAGACAAAGAAAGTATTAGTACTTTGTACACCTGATAAAGAAGAAGAAGCCAAAGCTGCAGGAGCTGATTATGTCGGTTTGGATGAGTATATCCAAAAGATAAAAGGCGGTTGGACTGATGTCGATGTCGTTATTACCATGCCAAGTGTTATGCCAAAAGTTGGTGCATTAGGAAGAATCTTAGGACCTAGAGGTCTTATGCCAAACCCTAAAACCGGAACAGTTACTATGGATATTGCAGGCGCAGTAAACGAAGTAAAAGCTGGTAAAATTGACTTTAAGGTTGACAAGCATGGTATTATTCACACAGCTGTCGGTCGTGTATCATTTACTGTTGAGCAATTAACAGACAATGCTGCTGAATTGTTGAATTATATCAACAAAATTAAACCATCAAGTTCAAAAGGAACGTACATGAAATCTGTTTATGTATCAAGTACTATGAGCATGGGTGTTAAAATCGACACTAAGAAATTCGGTTAAGTCACTCAATTTATTAACCTTTTAGCATATCTCATATGAGAAAAGAAGATAAAATACAACAAGTAGAAACCTTAGTTAAGCAATTGACTGATAACAGTATGTTCTATTTAGCCGATATTAGCGGTCTAAATGCTGAGCAAACTAGTGATCTTCGTCGCATTTGTTATAAAAAAGGCGTTCAACTTTCAGTTGTAAAAAACACATTGCTTAAGATAGCAATGGAAAAAGTTGAAAAGGACTTTGATGAGTTATATGAAGTATTAAAAGGTAATACGGCATTAATGTTCACTGATACAGGTAACGTGCCAGCTAAACTAATTCAAGAGTATACCAAAAAATTCAAAACTGAAAAGCCTGCACTTAAAGGTGCATACATTGAAGAGATGAGTTATGTTGGAGCTGATAATCTTGAATTCTTAGCAAGCATCAAATCTAAAGACGAACTTATTGGCGATATTATCGGATTATTACAATCTCCAGCTAAAAATGTTATATCTGCTCTTAACTCGGGTGGACAAACTATAGCTGGTATCGTAAAAACTTTATCAGAACGTCCAGAATAAATTTTTAGAATTAAATATTATTAAAAACCGTTCTACAATAATGTAGAACATAAATATACATTACGATGGCAGATTTAAAAGATTTTGCAGAAAAATTAGTAAACTTGACTGTTAAAGAAGTTAATGAGTTAGCTACTATTTTGAAAGACGAATACGGTATTGAGCCAGCTGCTGCTGCAGTTGCTGCGGCAGGTCCTGCTGCAGGCGGTTCTGAAGAAGCTGAAGAGCAAACAGAATTCGACGTTATCCTAAAAGAAGCAGGTGCTTCTAAGTTGAAAGTAGTAAAGTTAGTAAAAGAGCTTACTAGCCTAGGTCTTAAAGAGGCTAAAGGTTTAGTTGATAGCGCTCCAGCACCTCTTAAAGAGGGTATTGCTAAGGACGAGGCTGAAGCACTTAAAGCTCAACTTGAAGAGGCAGGCGCTGTAGTTGAAATTAAGTAAGAAGATTATTCTACAATGTGAAGACCTTACTCCGGACATCCCGGGGCTAAGGTCTTTGCCTGTATAAATACCTAGGGTATTTTTTTTCTATCTAGAATCAGCTAATTAGTTGATTCTGTGTAGTATATTGTTTTTCACTGCTAAAACCGTGTATCTTGACTTCTATTAATAAAAATCAAAGAATAAATTTTGCATCTGCACCTAAGCATATAGACTATCCTGATTTCTTGGATATTCAATTGAAATCGTTCCAAAACTTTTTTCAATTGGAAACAACTCCAGAAAGTCGCGAGGATGAAGGTCTTTATAAGGTATTCACTGATAATTTCCCTATCACAGATGCTAGAAATAATTTCGTTTTAGAGTTTTTAGATTATTTTATTGATCCTCCACGTTACTCTATTGAGGAATGTTTGGATAGAGGATTAACTCATAGTGTGCCTCTAAAAGCGAAATTGAAGCTGTATTGTACTGACCCTGAGCATGAGGATTTTGAAACTCAAATCCAAGATGTTTACCTAGGATCTATTCCATATATGACACCAAAAGGAACTTTTGTTGTTAATGGTGCTGAGCGTGTTGTTGTTTCTCAACTTCACCGTAGCCCAGGAGTTTTCTTTGGTACATCACGACATGCCAACGGTACTCAGTTATACAGTGCACGCGTTATTCCTTTCAAAGGATCATGGATCGAATTTGCAACAGACATTAATAATGTGATGTATGCTTATATCGACCGTAAAAAGAAATTGCCTGTTACTACTTTACTTAGGGCTATTGGTTATCATTCTGATAAAGATATTCTAGAAATATTTGGCCTAGCTGATGAAATTAAAGTAAGTAAGGCTGGACTTAAGCGAGTACTTGGTCGTAGATTAGCGGCTAAAGTTCTTCGTACTTGGGTTGAGGATTTTGTTGATGAAGACACAGGAGAAGTTGTTTCAATTGAACGTACCGAAGTGGTAGTTGAACGTGAAACTGTTTTAGAGAAAGAACATATTCAAGAGATTGTTGATGCTGGCGTAAAAACTGTTATCCTTCATAAAGAAGATAGCGCTGCTAGTGATTTCTCAATCATCTTTAATACACTACAAAAAGATACTTCCAATTCGGAAAAAGAAGCTGTTGAATACATCTACCGTCAGTTGAGAAACGCTGAGCCGCCAGATGAGGAAACTGCTAGAGGTATTATCAATAACCTTTTCTTCTCAGAAAAACGTTATGACCTTGGTGATGTTGGTCGTTTTAAGATTAATAAAAAGTTAGAGCTTAATGTATCTGAAGATATTAGAGTTTTAACAAAAGAAGATATAATTAAGATTATTAAGCACCTTATTCGCTTAATAAATTCAAAAACTGAGGTTGATGATATTGACCACTTAAGTAACCGTCGTATTCGTACTGTCGGTGAGCAGTTACAAAATCAATTTAGTGTAGGACTTACTCGTATGGCACGAACTATTCGTGAGCGTATGAACGTTAGAGATAACGAAGTATTTACACCTATTGAGTTGATAAATGCTAAAACACTTTCATCAGTTATTAATTCTTTCTTTGGTACTAACCAGTTATCTCAGTTTATGGATCAAACGAATCCACTTTCTGAAATAACTCACAAAAGAAGAATTTCTGCCCTTGGACCTGGTGGTCTGTCTCGTGAAAGAGCTGGATTTGAGGTTCGAGATGTTCACTATACTCACTATGGTCGTCTTTGTACTATTGAGACTCCCGAGGGACCAAATATTGGTCTTATCTCTTCATTAAGTGTGTTTGCTCAAGTTAACCAATTAGGTTTCTTGGAAACTCCTTATATGAAAGTTGAGGAAGGTAAAGTGAAAATTAATGAAGACCCTATTTTCTTGACTGCTGACGAGGAAGAGCAATATCTTATTACTCACAGTAAGCAGCCATTTGATAGAGAGTCAGGTGAATTTGTTAATGACCGTATTAAGGTACGTGAGTTAGCTGATTATCCTATTGTTGATAAAACTAATGTTCAGTTGATGGACGTTGCTTCTAATCAGATTGCATCTATTGCAGCATCTCTTATTCCTTTCTTGGAGCATGATGATGCCAACCGTGCACTGATGGGATCAAACATGATGCGTCAGGCTGTGCCTCTTCTTAAACCTCAAGCACCAATTGTTGGTACTGGTTTGGAAAAGCAGACAGCATTCGATTCTCGTACTAACGTAATAGCTGAGGCTGATGGTGTGATTGAGTATGTTGATGCTCGTCGTATTATTGTTAAGTATGATAGAACTGATGAACAACGCTTGATTAGTTTTGAAGAAGATTCTAAAGAGTATAAATTGGTTAAGTTTAAGAAGACTAACCAAAGTACTTCTATAAATATTCGTCCTACTGTAAGATTAGGACAAAAAGTATTAAAAGGTGATGTTCTTTCAGAAGGATATGGTACTGAAAAAGGTGAATTGGCATTAGGTCGTAACCTTAAAGTAGCATTTATGCCTTGGAAAGGATATAACTTTGAGGATGCGATTGTTATTTCTGAAAATGTTGTTCGTGAAGATATTTATACTTCTATACATATAGATGAGTATACTTTGGAAGTTCGTGATACCAAGCGTGGTGTTGAGGAACTAACAAATGATATTCCTAATGTATCAACTGAAGCTACTAAAGATTTGGATGAGAATGGTCTTATTCGTATCGGTGCTGAGGTTAGAGAAGGTGATATCCTTATTGGAAAAATTACTCCTAAAGGAGAAACTGATCCAACACCAGAGGAAAAACTTCTTCGTGCAATTTTCGGTGATAAAGCTGGTGATGTAAAAGATGCTTCTTTGAAAGCTTCTCCATCATTACGAGGTGTTGTAGTTGATAAGAAATTATTTGCTAGAGCAGTGAAAGATCGTCGTTCTAAGAGTAAAGATAATGAGGAATTAGACGCATTAAAGAAAATTTTTGATGAGAAAACAGCTAAGCTTAAGGCTCGACTTGTTGACAAAATCATGGTTTTAGTTAATGGTAAAACTTCTCAGGGAGTATTTAATAACTTTAAAGAAGTTATTATTCCTAAGAAAACTAAGTTCACTTTAAGAGCATTAACAGCTGTTGAGGATTATATTAATATTAATCCTAATAAGTGGACTACAGATAAAACTAAAAATGCTTTAATAGTAAGACTAATCTCTAACTTTACTGCTAAGTACAAAGAAATTTTAGGTGAGTACAATCGCAAGAAATTTGTTGTAACAGTAGGAGATGAGTTACCAGCAGGAATTGTAAAACTTGCAAAAGTTTATATCGCTAAGAAACGTAAGTTGAAAGTTGGTGATAAGATGGCTGGTCGTCACGGTAATAAAGGTATTGTAGCACGTATTGTACGTGAAGAAGATATGCCTTTCTTAGCAGACGGTACTTCTGTAGATATTGTTCTAAATCCACTAGGTGTACCATCTCGTATGAACCTTGGTCAGATTTATGAAACAGTATTAGCATGGGCAGGACAAGCGCTTGGAAAGAAATTTGCAACACCAATTTTTGATGGTGCTACTCTAGACCAAATCAATGGTTATATGAGAGAGGCTGGACTTCCTGAGAATGGTAAAGTTCGTCTTTTTGATGGAGGAACAGGTCGTAAATTTGATCAATATGCAACTGTAGGTATCATTTATATGATTAAGCTACACCACCTTATTGATGATAAGATGCACGCACGTTCTATCGGACCTTACTCACTTATTACTCAGCAACCACTTGGTGGTAAAGCTCAGTTTGGTGGTCAGCGTTTTGGTGAGATGGAGGTTTGGGCTCTTGAGGCCTTTGGTGCATCTACAATTCTGCAAGAGGTACTTACAATCAAATCTGATGATGTGGTTGGTAGAGCTAAAGCGTACGAAGCTATTGTTAAAGGACAAGCTTTCCCAGAACCAGGTATTCCTGAATCATTCAACGTATTGGTTCATGAACTTACAGGTTTAGGATTGAATATTACTTTCGACTAGTTTTGAGTATTTTTATTTATATTTTGACAATACAAAACATTAGATATGGCTTTTAGAAAATATGCTACTGAAAAAAGCAACTTCTCTTCAATAACAGTAAGTTTAGCATCTCCTGAACTTATCCTTGAACGCTCTAGCGGTGAGGTATTGAAGCCAGAAACAATCAATTATCGTACTTACAAACCAGAGCGTGATGGTCTATTTTGTGAGAGGATTTTTGGCCCGGTAAAGGATTATGAGTGTCATTGCGGAAAATATAAGCGAATTCGATATAAAGGAATCGTTTGTGACCGTTGTGGTGTTGAAGTAACAGAAAAGAAAGTACGTCGTGAACGTACTGGACACATCAAGCTTGTTGTGCCTGTTGCTCACATTTGGTTCTTCCGTACTTTACCAAATAAAATGGGTGCTCTTCTTGGTCTTCAGACTAAGAAATTGGATTCAATTATTTATTACGAAAAATATGTTGTTATCAACCCAGGTATCAAATCTACTGAAGGTGTCCAGTATATGGATTTCTTATCAGAAGACGAATATTTCGATATTCTTGATACTCTGCCAACTGATAATCAATACTTAGAAGATTCTGATCCAAATAAATTTGTCGCTAAAATGGGTGCTGAGGCAGTTCATGACTTATTAATGGGATTAGATCTTGATAGTCTTTCTTATTCGCTTAGAGATAAAGCTAATAACGAGACATCTCAACAACGTAAAGCTGATGCTCTTAAGCGTCTTAAGGTTATTGAGGCATTTAGAGATGCAAATACTCGCATGGAAAATCGTCCTGAATGGATGATTGTAAAGGTTGTACCTGTTACTCCTCCAGAGTTGCGCCCTCTAGTACCTCTTGATGGTGGTAGATTTGCTACTTCTGACCTTAACGATTTATATCGTCGTGTAATTATCCGTAATAATCGTTTGAAGCGTTTATTGGAGATTAAAGCACCAGACGTTATTTTAAGAAATGAGAAACGTATGCTTCAAGAGGCTGTTGATAGTCTTTTTGATAACTCACGTAAATCTTCAGCAGTAAAATCTGATTCAAACAGAGCTCTTAAATCTTTAAGTGATAGCTTAAAGGGTAAGCAAGGTCGTTTCCGTCAGAACTTACTTGGTAAGCGTGTCGATTATTCGGGACGTTCGGTAATTGTTGTTGGACCAGAACTTAAATTAAACGAATGTGGTCTTCCTAAGGGAATGGCTTCAGAACTTTTTAAACCATTTATTATCCGTAAACTTCTTGAACGTGGTATCGTTAAGACAGTAAAATCGGCTAAGAAAATTGTTGATAGAAAAGATCCTGTAGTTTGGGATATTTTGGAAAACGTTCTTAAAGGACACCCAGTATTACTTAACCGTGCGCCAACTCTGCACAGATTAGGTATTCAGGCTTTCCAACCAAAACTTATTGAAGGAAAAGCGATTCAGCTTCACCCACTAGCATGTTCGGCAT
>Ga0256844_10000847_pt1 | contig 11525 bp, 3 predicted proteins | sample MusselsmetaG_FD_189100 | JGI IMG/M metagenome (GOLD analysis project Ga0256844, IMG submission 189100) | Mussel associated microbial communities from hydrothermal vent at the East Pacific Rise, Pacific Ocean - Mussels | ecosystem: Host-associated > Mollusca > Shell > Unclassified ... | reverse complement strand
AGAACCTGACCATGCAGTATCCTAGCAGGCGCTCGTATGATGTTATGGTGAAGGAGTTTAATGAGGGGCTTAGTAATATTTCTCCTGAATGGAAGGACCTGTCCACAAGACATAACTTAAGTATAGGCAAATCATCTAAAACATTCATACAGCTTACAAGAGATAACCTAGGCAATGCGGATACATCGAGTGCACAATCCTCTGCCGATATACCTGTAGTTACGGATAAAGAATCAGGGTATATACTGTCACAGATAAGTGGCGTTAGAACCTTAATAGAGCATAACTACTTAGATGCTTCTATTGGGAAAATACAAGGACTTCCTTCAGATACTGATGTAGATATTTCTAGTATAGCAAAATCAACAACAGGCGACAAGAGTAGCGATGTAGATATGGCATCGGTACTTATTCTTAATGATCCTGAACGTACCGATAAGACAAATGAATGTTTATACGTATAAGATAAATATGTACTCAGTGTCCTAGGACACTGAGTACATATAAGTCTGTCTGTGTTAATTAGCTGTTCTATTCTGTCCTAAGGCATCAAGTACGCTAGGTACGCCTAATGATATAATATTACCAAATGTAGAGGTTCTCATTTCGTGTGTGAAAGAAGCCCATGCGGCGGACGAGGTAGCGTTATCCCATTTTTTAAGTTGTTTAGACAACGTAGTCATTGACTTAGGCATTGCGTACATTTGTTCTAATATACCTTGTCCTGCTAATACCGCAAGGTAATCAGAGAATGCATTATCTTCATCTATAGAACGATCAGGGAATAAAGCATTAAGCATAGAACCACTGCTAATCGCTACTGATAATAAAGGATCAAGAGAGGTTACTTCAAACGTAACGTCTATACCTAACGCATGATGGTGCTTATCCCACCCAAGATTACCTTCACCACGAGAGATAGTTAGTCCTGTAATCATAGCCACCTGAAACTGATGACGACCCTTATCAAACAACTGACAAAGAAATGGACCTGTGTGTGATTGATTACCCGTCTTACGCGCAGCAGTCCCTGATAATAACATACCTATAGGCAAGTAGAAGTGCTTGATGTGCGATATCACGTTGTTATAAGGACAACGTAAAGACATCTTATAACTAGCTGTAGGTAAGCTAGCGGCTGAAGATTCCCATCTCTTTTGTATATCAATATCAACCCCTTTCATCATGCTCATTACAGCAGGCATGAGACCTAATGTCGCAGTATCCATAAACCCTTCTACTGAGTCTATAACGCCACCAACAACACCTTGTACTTTACCCATTATACCACCAACTGCGTTACCATGTGCTAGGTTAAAAGATACGGATCTCCCTGTTGCAGAAGCGGCATTGAATCCTGTCTGTAATGATGACTCCGTTACGTTATTAGAAAAGCTTTCAGATATCGTACTGGTATGTTCTACTTGGAAGATAGCAAACTCTGCACCTTGATCAAATTCTGATTTAAGGTATTCTAAGTAGCTTGCGGTATTAAGCCGTTTCTTCTTCTCACCGGTACTAGGGTCTATAGCAGGATGTAGTTCTGCCTCAGCGCGCTCGTGAGAGCCTCCTACAGCGCCAGAGATCCCCTCATCAGTGTAATATTCTAAGTCCCCTGCTTTCTTTAACAGCTTAAGGATTCTATTGGTTCCACGATCTAAGAAGTTATATTTTTCAGATCCTTTCTTATCTGGTTTCTCCGCACCTTGTTTTCTTAAATATCCTGTAAAAACATTACTATTGCCTTTATCTAATGCTTCAAAATCAGCAGCCAATTTACGGTTAGCTAATATCTGCGCACGGTTAGCCATAGCTAAACAATCTATACCATAGTTCTTTGTGAATATATCCGGAAACATTTCAGCCATAGCATCTAGCGAGGTAGTATCAAGCTTATAATTCTCGCCTACTTTCTGTGTGGGCTGTGTGGACATTAACTTCTTATGGAGTAAGCCTCTATTCGTTGCTATTGAGTTAACAATATTATTAACCGCAGACCAATACAAAGGCATTGTAGGCTTAACCGTATAGAATCGACTGCTGTGTCTCATAAAGAAGAAGTTTGCAGTACGTAGTACAAGCACACCTGCCGTAATTGCAGGGAATGCTAAGAATGCAGAAACATAGCCTGCAGACGCACCTATTTTATACATAACACTAGTGCCTGTACCAGTACGGGCCAGTGATGATAGCTGCGGATCTACAAAACTTGTTAAGAACCCTGATAAACTATTGAATTGCTCAACGCCGAAGCGAAGGTATATATGCCTCGTGTTATCTTCTTGTTTCTCTGAGAATATGCGACCGATACCATGATCCCCTGTAGGTGTATCTAAACTAACTTTATCCCTGCCTTCTATTAACCCTCCATGGCGAACATCTGAGAATCTAGAATATTGAGGACGAGATCCTACGCCGATGCTGCCTCCTATGGTCGTATCGGTAAATTTAAAATCAGCCGTTGTAAATGTGGAGTTTATAGCATCAAGGTCGGTAGGAAGATCTTTAGGATCCTGACCTACTTTCTTATCTGCTAACTCATGAGAGTAATCCTTTCTTCCCAATAAGAATGATCTTCTTGACCACTCATAATCTAATATAACAGGCTCATCGCCTTGTACCAATGTTTTATTAGTAGGGGAGGTGTAGGGGGTGTACTCTGAATAAATGTCGGTCATATAAACTCCTTATTAAAAAGAGGGCTCATTAATGAGCCCTCTTACCTTAGCTACTAAACCCATCTTTAGGTATCGAGGATACGCCTCCCATAGAACTTGGAGTAGGGTTATGTTTTACTTTAGCAGCATGTCTTTCAACTTCTTCTTTCTTTAAAGTATCAATCTTTTCTTTTTTCTCTTTCTTTTTCAGTAAATCTTTATCAAGCGCTAACCGTTCTTCTTGTACCGCTAGTATCTTCTCTAGCGTAGTACGAGAATCTTTCTGTACGCCCAAGGTAGTATCCAGTGTACCTTTTACCAAATGTAGATCGTTTGGTTGTTCCTTCACTGGCTTTGTCACAGGATCTTCTTGCTTGGTAATAACTACCTCGCCTGTTTTTGCTCTAGTGGGCAATATAGGATTAGGGGTATAGGCATCCGATAAACGTTTAGCAGGCGATGCTCCTGGCATAGATAAACTATACTCTTTAGCCCTCTTAGTAAACAACGACTGTATTTTACTATAAACACCTTTAAAAGTTAAGGGCATTCCTTCTTTACTGTAAAAGATATCATGGTTACTTCTAGCAGCACTTTTATGCTGATATGCGGCTATGCTATCGGGATTGTTCTTATGTGTAAGCAAGAACTGTTTTGCACCCGTAGGACCTAAGAAATGTGTAAGGTATGCCGATGCCGGACTATTATCATGTCCTGTAGGAAGATTCTTTAAGTTATCCCTCATGTACAAGGCACCTAACATAGCGCTGGCTTTAGCATCACTGCGCTTAACATCTTTCTTAAACCCATACTGCTCAGCATACTTAGCTACCTGCTCTTTCCATGTACCATCAGTAAATTGAGCAAGTCCTTGCGCTGATGATTTACCACTCTCTGCAGAAGTATTAAACCCTGACTCTTGTGCAATAACTAACTTATACATATCAGGATCTATTCCTGCTTTATTAGCTGCTGCTGTAACCAGTTGCTTAACACCTTCTTTTGTAGAAACATCGTTAGCATCCTTAAACGGAACTACTGTTCTACGAAGAACATCTTTTACGTTACCAGGACCTTCGTTAATCATACTAATAACATCTCCTGCATTCTGAGAAGGGCTGCGATCAAGTGATTCTAGTAAGTACGCTTTATTTGTAGGAGCAGAAGGGCCCATAGCATCCATCGCCATCTTATAATCTCGATGAGGACCATCTGATTTAAGATTAGTAGATCCTATTCCACCCCCACCTCTACCTAAACTATATTCTGCAATAGCCTTGTTAGCAAACTCAAGATCCTTACGTGAACGTGCTATATCCATCTGTAAGCCAGCAGGTTCTATATGCCATTTCTCAGAAGATACAGGACGAGTAAAGCCCCATTTTCTAAGAAGACCTAGCTTATCCATGCCACCAAGATCAGCAGATTTAATATCAATTGCGTAACCTAGTTCATGCATAGAAATGCCTTTAGCTGCAAACTTACCTCGCTTCTTGCGTAGGCGTGCTTGATCTTTAGTACTACGTTTAGCAGAGGTAACACGGGTAAGGTTACCTGTAAGCTCTAAATACTCCGCAGCCATTCCTAAGAGACGTGATCTCACTAGAGGATGTAGCCCATCTATATCTACATTAGGATTAAGTTTCTTTATTGCATCTTCATTGTCATAGTAGTCCTCATCCTTAGAGATAGCCTCATCCATGTTACGTGTCTGATACGTAGTAGTTATCTTTGCCTTATCAACAAAGTAGGATCCTTTCTTCCCCATGATAGAAGAGTATAATGACTGTGATTGATATGAGGTATCCGTACGTGTTGTAATTTCAGTATGTGACATATCTGCATCGCTGTAAATGCCTATGGTAGTCTTTCTCTTTTTAGATAGGCGCTCTTCGCGTATACGCTCTAAAGTATCTCTGCTGTCACGCTTATTACCTTGTGAATCGTAATAGGCAGGATCAGGATCCTGTGCGTATTTAAGTGTTATAGCAAATGCTGCCTGTATCTTATTATGCGAGTTAATACCTTCTAAGTATTTTACCTCTGGAAAAGGAGATGCCGATACGGATAGATATTTATTATCGTCAATTACCTTTACCATAGGAAGAAACAAAGTACGCTCCTTAGGATTTAAATACTCTATCTTTCTAAAGTCCTTAGTATCATTAACCTCTGACATAGCGTATAAATGTGCTAGGTATACAGGAGCAAAGCGGTGTTGTAGCCAGATTAATAAATTACTCCATCGAAAGTTAGTACCTATCTCAACAGCAAATATATCGGCGATTACATCATGATCAAGCCTAGCAAGATCCATCATGGGTTTATCGCTTCTCCACGTAATAAATGAGCTTCTGTTGTTGTTTATATAATCCTCTAATAAAGCAACACGCCCATAGTTTAACTTAAGATCTACTCTTTCAAGACCATATTGTGCGTTACGTAAGTTAGTAAGGTCATTGCGCTTTATCCCTGATAGGTATTCTGATCCATTTAATAACTCTACAATCGATACCATTCCTGCTATCATTGTACCCGGTAATCCTAATTTAGATAACGGACTAACGGCTGTCTTGATGCCTACTTTTGCTAAGGTAGCACTGCCTTTAACAGCCATACCTCCAGCGCGTCTAAGAAGAGACTTATTAGGCTTTGCACCTTTAGCTCCTTTACTGAAGAAGCTACTGACTTTAGATAACCCATACATACTGGCACCGGCTTTGATTCCGGTACTTGCTACAGCCCCTGCCGTATTCATTACGCCACCTGCTACACTAGCCGCTCCTGCGAGTAAAGACAGCAATCCACCACCAGCGGCAATAGCCGTATTTTTAGCTACGGAGTTATCGACTGAAGCCTCTTTCTCCTTCTCTTTTTTCTTTTTACGCATATTCGCCATACGGTCTTTAAATGATCCGTCACGATCGCCGTCTTTATCAGAATCGTTAAACGAGCGTTTCTCTTTTGCTAATGACTCTTTTATATCCAGCAATACATCAACCTGTTCGGTGTTACTTTTAACTACCTCTTCCATGACAGTTTCAACAGGAGGCTTTGTTTCTTCTGCTGTAGTTTCTTGTACTTTTATCTCAGCTTCTTGTACGGTTGTGGGTACCTTAACATCATCAGCAGTGGTAGTCGTATCTGTCGTTGGTATATCATCTACTTCAGGAGCATATGATTCAGTACCGAGGATATAGTTCTTATAGACTTTTTTATTAAGTATAAATGACTTTCCATCAGGTGTTCTTGATAAAACACCTAGCGCAATAAGATCATCTACACGTCCTTGTTTAATAAACGACTTTATTAAGGAGCCTCCATCAGGCAACTGTTTAATAGTAGTCTCTAGACGAGCATGTAGCTTAAGTTTATCACTATCAGACATGGATTTATCTTTACCAGCTAGAAGCTTCTTTACTTCTTCTTTGGTAGCATCATCTACACCGTCCAGTAATTTATCCGCATTAAGAGAAAGGCCTTTTAACGAGGTAATAGTTCTTTCTCCATCTAACCCTCTAAAGTTAAGATCTGTTAACATGGTACGTACTGCGGTCTGTGCCTCAGGAGTTAGCTTATCTTTATCACTAACAAGAGAATTATAAGCGTCATCTACTCCGTCATCTATAGCAGTTTCACGTAAACCTACTTTTAACCCTTTATCTACAAGGGTCTTAGAAGATCTTTCTGTACGCCATTTCATGCTACTGTTATCATAGGTAGTTAAAGGAATATCAGAATCACCGGTACGTATCATAGTGGTCTCACGTAGGATACGAGATAACAAACCCGGTATAACCGTTATGAGTGAGTTCTTAGCATCATGGTCGAACCCTTCTGTATTAACAGAGCTTGTATCCATGAAGGAGATGTCACTAGAGTCCTCGCCATATAACGCTTCTTTCACAACTCCGCCTGCTTCTCGTAGACGCTCTTTTATCTTACCATCATCAATGTTGTATTCAGTATACTGATCAATCTTACTGTATAAGGTATCTTTGAAGTTATCTACCTTAACACCGGCCTTGTTTAATAAGTCCCCTACACGTGATTCTTCTCCATCAGCGGACTTCTCAGTATAACGGGTCAGCAGATCACCAAATTTCTCAGTTAACATACCTGTTAGCATGCCTGTGGTTAATGAGGCTCCTTCTTTATACTTATCAACCGATAATCCTTCCGCTTCAAGTTCAGCCATCTCTCGTTTAGCACTAGCTATATCGCCTATGCTGCCCGCTATGCCTGTAGCACCCGTGATCTTCTCAGAGATATTTTTCTGTAGGGTATCTTTCATGGTTGCCATTCTGACACCCAAAGGAGTAGCACCATCATATAAACGGTCGTATAGGTAATGTGCGGCTCTGCCTTTACCTACTGCCGATGTACGTTCAGCTATTTTGATCTTAGCATTCTCAGGGAGGCCTGTATTAAGTAATAATGCCTCTCTTTGTTTTTCTGACTGGAGGATACCTGTTTTAGTAGTACTTAAAAGATCTTTTAATAAGAAGAACGATTTGTATCTAAGCTCTAAACTCTTACGTTGGTAACTTGCCGTTACTTTAGTAGTATAGGCTACATCCTGACTGGCTGATTGTGCTATAATACGAAGGTAATCTACATTATCCTTATGTGCTGCAAGATTTAACTTTCTGTCAATAAGAGTATTCTTGCTATCCTCAGTAATAGACTTAGCAGTTAGATCTATTTGTTGGTCGAATATTCCGTTAAGTGCCTCGCTTATCTCCTCGCTCTCACGTTCTTTATCTGATTTAGGAGTATATGCATCAGTATCTTCTGTAAGTGAGTCTTGTTGCTTTTTTAGAAAAGCGTTTAGTTTACCCTTAGGAAGAAACGTACGTACATCTCCTAGGAATCCTGCGGCTTCTGGCTGTATCTTCTTTAACTGAAGTGCCATAGATGAGGTAAACTCGTCCTTAACAGACATAGTCTCTTCGTACAAACTAGAGTATTTACTAGGAAGTGCATTTTCTATTAAACCTTCTGCTACACTAACGGATGTTTCTGGATCTAATAGGGTTTCTTTTGCACCAGATAATAACGATACTATGGGCTTTCTACTTTTTCCATCTACATCGGCATTAGTATCACCTAACTCCATGTCAAAATCTAGATCATCATCAAAATCAAAATCGTCTAAGTCTTCGGACATAACGGCTCTCCTAGTGTAATTTATAAACTGTGTTGTTGTAATATCAAGTGACCATAATTATATCATTTATAGGTATTTAATATGAATAAGTTAAACAACTTAATAATAAAACTACTATCAGTAGATTCTAAAGTCATTAGACAATTAACCCCCATAACATCACTTAAAATATACACTTCTTCCACAGAAGATTTTGATCCTAGTGGATTATTTAGTAATGCTATATTTGGTCTACAAGGATCTAATGAGCGCCTTCGTACATTCTCGTACATCACCCTCAACAGCAACATATTACACCCTGTAATATATAACACGCTAATCAAGAGTAATTCCTTTTATAAAAGTATATTGGAAGGAAATGCGACTGCTGTTTTTGATACTAAAAAGAAGGACTTTGTAAAAGATCCTAAAGGTGATACAGGGTATACATTTTTTATTAAACACCTAAATGATTTAAACCCTAGAAATACAGGGAGTAAATCCAGTAAAGATAATGCGGCTTTCTTTAAGAAATACAGAAAAGAAGCTATGTTTAAACATCTGCTAGTAATACCTGCAGGATGGAGAGATCTTGAAATAAGAAATGAGCGTCCTGTAGAAGATGAGATAAATGATCTTTACAGAGCGGTGTTTAGATTAAGCAGTGTACTTGAAGGGGTTACTGTTGATAGACAATATGATAAAACCTTACTGCGCTTGACTAAAGCAATACATGACGTATATGATTATTTAGCAGATGTCTTATACGGTAAAAAGAAAGGGCTTAATAAACGGTTCGCATCAAGAAGTGTTGACAATGCTACGCGTAACGTAATTACAGCATTAGATATGGAGCCTGCGGATCTTGACTCTGATGAGTTAATCCATCCAAACGAAACAGTTATGGGGCTGTTCCAGTTCTTAAAAGGTGCTTTGCCTAAATGTCTGTATGTTATAAGAAATGGATTTAGTAAACAGGTATTTTATAACGATGAGACTAACTATGTTTACCTAACCGATAAGGTAACCTTAACAAAACAACAAGTAGAGGTAGATACTGCCTTTAAAGATCTATGGACTACAGAAGCAGGACTAAGTTCTTTGATAGAAGATTACCGTAATGAGGTTATTCGTTCTAAGATAATTGAGTTTGATAATAAGTATTACTTCGGGCTTATCTACTTGCATGATGGTGTTGTGATGCTATTACAAGACTTGAGCGAGTTAGAACCCTACGGTCTTGAAAAGAAGCACGTTCGTCCTATGACGTTCACAGATCTATTTTACTATGAAGTAGCTCACTTAACTGATGAGGTAATAGGTGCGCATAAACGTGATCCTGTTGAGAATAAAGGTTCTATTAGTTATTTTAAACCTGTACTTCATACGACCGTAAAGGTTAATAAATGTACAACTCCTGATGGAAATAAAACCTTTTCATCCTTTCCTGATATAACCTCTGAGTATTTTAACTCCGCATCTGTAAACCCAAATAAGTTAGAACCTTTTGGTGGTGACTTTGATGGGGATATGATAACGATGTACCTTGCGTATCTTGATGAATCAGTAGCAGAAGGAAACATGATTTTAAATGACCCTAAATATTATATCGGGGTAGATAATAAAGTCACCTTCCCTGCTAGCACAGATACGGCTGAACTTGTTTTAGCTCACTTACTAGGATAATATTATGTTTACCAATTTTGAAGCTCTGTATAGAGCACTTGGCGTTAAACGATCATCTGATCTATCAAGTCCTAAAATAACGCCGTTAGAGGATATTGTTTTACCAAAAAGATCAGCCGTGCATTACCTAAAGTTAGAAGAGGGTTTTATTACGCCTCCTAATAAACACCAAGGTATTTTCGCTGCTAATGATAAGATACCGCATTATGTACATGTTAAGAAGTCATTAGGTGTTGTGACAGGAAGTGCTATAAAGCATAGTTCTGGTTACAGTGCACATATAAAAGAGATAAAGGCATTATCTGATGTTATTGTGTTTAAGAAGCCTCTTACGGAGTCTGTATCAGATACCTCTTTATTGGTAATAGACTACTCTTCATTGAATCGTATATATACATACAAAGATACCACTTCTATAAATAAATTTAAGCGGCTAAATGATTTGTTGACCGAGTTAGTGAGTACGATTAATCTACTAACAGATAGCGTGGATCCTAAGAGCGTACGTCATAACTATATTACCTTTGAGGTACCTGAAGTTGACTTACAGCATAGTCTATATCTTTCATTGGTTAAGAAAGGGGATAAGGAAGTATCTAAGATTATCCTTAATGAATCTGAATGGTTAGTATTTACCTTACTTAAATGGATGAGTGATAAGCCAACCGTGCTTAGTAAGCTTACTGAAAATGCTATAAAAAATAGTACGTTTATATTGCGCTATAGAAATCAAGCGGCGCTATTATCACTTGACTACTTACATCTGTTATCACATAAACTTAAGTTAACAAAGACGCAGAAGAAAATAGGTATAGCAGAAGAGACTCTTACCGCTAACATCCTTATGCAAAAAATACCTTGGTTGTTTGCTTCTATCCGTAGTAGTGTAGATAGTGATTATCTACCGGAGGATATGTCTGAGATACCAGATCATGTCGATGATGATAACAAGCTAGGGTTAATGAGCAAAGAGGTCATCCGCTCAAAGGATGCTAAAATAGATCCTGTAGCCGTAGAAGAGAGTGTGTCTGAAGTAACAAAAGCATTAGTTACGGCTTCTGTACAGGTAGAGCCACTAACACCAGAAGAACAATTACAAGAAATAGTAGTACGTAATAAGCTTAGTACTACCGTCTATAAAAATAGACTAGCAGATCTTAAAGTAAATAATACTATAAAGAACCCGCTGTTTCCTAACGAGAAATTAGTAGACGTTGCTAATTCTGTAACGCTAGAAGATATGTCAATAAGTGATGGCTTACAGGCTGTTGATAATAGTACTATCATTGATAAGAGTGTGCTTAATCTTAGTCTGGATACGTTTGATAAGAAATACATAAAACGTATCCTTCCTAGACATATCAGTAAGGTAGTACAATCGCTTAATAATAATGGCATAAATATAGGTGCTTATGAGATAAACCAAACCGAAGATATCACAGGCACCTATGTACAACATAGCATAAAGGTAAAACCTATCGAAGGGCGTATGAGTGTACTCCCTGTTAAGTTGCCCGGCATAGAGGCTGATGGTACGTTTCTTGCTAACGGTACAAAGTACTATCTTAAGAAACAACGGTGCGATCGACCCATAAAGAAAACAAAAGATGATGAAGTCGTATTATCAAGTTACTATCCGAATAAAGTATTTGTTAGACGCTATGCGATACAAGCACAGAATAGACAAAGTGCGTTGGTAAGAGGCATCATGAAGAAGGCGGATAAAGGTGAATTAAAAGTCACCTTGCTTAATACCTTTGATAAGGATAATGTTACGCCTATCGATTACTCCTATCTAGCGATGCGTTTTAAGACCATTGTTATGGGATCTGTTTCTATTAACTTATCTTATAAGTCTCGTTCTTCATTACTACCAAAAGGAACAACTTTAAAATCAGTAGAAAAGAAAGGTGTTGTTATTGGTACGTTGGGTAAGAATGTTCTTACTATGGATGAGTCAGGGACTATCCATGAACATGCTGATAAGAAGATAACTGCATTAGGTATGATAGAAGATGTATTATCCTTATCTA
>Ga0256844_10000846_pt1 | contig 11542 bp, 9 predicted proteins | sample MusselsmetaG_FD_189100 | JGI IMG/M metagenome (GOLD analysis project Ga0256844, IMG submission 189100) | Mussel associated microbial communities from hydrothermal vent at the East Pacific Rise, Pacific Ocean - Mussels | ecosystem: Host-associated > Mollusca > Shell > Unclassified ... | reverse complement strand
GAAAAGTGTCCCATCTTTTTTCCTGCACAACCAGTCAAATGTCTGCGGGCCATTTAGTACCGTGTTTTTTACTCTTTTATGTGCTTCTTCCATGGTATACGGATGCTCTCCAGTACTGAACGTTTCTGGATCCGCATGGAGAGCCTCGTCATACGTACAGCCAAACATATCCAGCATCCCTTGGTTTACATCAAGAACCCTGCCACTTTCAGCATCATGGATAAATACACCATCCCGGGTCGCGTTAAATATTTCCCGGTAATTGCGTTCACTCTCGATAAGTGCAAACTCAGCCTGTTTACGAGCGGTTATATTATGTGTCGCACCAAGGATTCCAGCCGGTTTCCCATCGGGGTCAGGAAAAATCTTGGCGTTATTATTAACCCATATTGTTGTACCATCTTTACAGTATTGTTCAGCCTCAAACACTTCCGACTCCCAGCCCCTGAAATCACCCGCTTCAATAAACATTAGTTTCTGTTCAAATAACGCCATTACTTTTTTTAATGAATTGGGGTGGACTACATCTACCAGTGTTCGTTCCATTGCCTCTTTAACAGTGTATCCACGCTGCTGATAAATTGAAGGGCTGATATAAGTAAATTTCATACTCATATCCATCGTCCAAATCACATCCTCAATATTTTCAGTGATCAGCCGATACTGTTCCTCGGCCTTTTGCTTTTCTTCTTTCCGTTTTATTATTGATGAAATCATGCGTTCAAAGGCCGCAGACATCAGCCCAATTTCATCCATAGTTGGTTTTTTATTGTGATTTTTGATATTTCCCAGAAGTGTCTGTAACTCATCACGACCATATTTTTTCATTATTTTACTGACACTTACAATAGGAGAGACAACCCACGCGTTAGTAAAATAATAAAAAATAAGACTTGTTACAGCAATGGACAGTATAAACACTCCAAGAAAAAACATGATACTCGCTTTGAGCTGTTCATACAGATACTTACGGGTAAACTGGATCCTTATCAAGCCCAGGCTGCGATCATTAACTTCCAGATATGTTATCAATTCATTGCCATTCGGTGTACTGCCAGAGCCAACGATTGTACTTTTATGCTGTTGGATGAGCAGACTGATATCCTCAACGCTGAAATGCGTTTTGGGCAGATCACCCACAGAAGCAATAATATGTGCCGTGGGGTCATACATTTCTATATAAACAATATCGTGATTCGCCTGATAAAGAGCTTCAATTGATCGATCAACTCTGTCATAAGCAATTGTGTTCACAATGGGATCAACACATGAAATTTCCAGTAAATCACGTATCACATCGGATTTTTTTATAAGGGAATTATCGAAGCTTCTCTTCTCAATGTAATAATACGAAAAAATGATAATCAAAAAGAGAATGGATGTGGAAAGTAGATGCAGAATAACAAGTTTATCAAAAAGACCTGTTCTGTTTTTTGCCATTTTCCTGTCGCGTTAATTGTGATTTTTATCTCTATTGAACTTTGATGGGTACTTTGCAAAATTAGCATTTTTGCTCAAAAATTTCCCATCTACTGGGTTAGTGGATACATCACCGTACTTTGAGCCGCCTCAAGAGGCCAGATCGTCTTCATCTCCCCCTGTTGAATTTGAACAAGTGCCATTTTATGACCGATATTCATCCCTCTCGAATCATACTTTACCTGGCCATAAAAAGTTTCCACATCAAGATTTCTTAGATTTTTCAGTACTTCCCTGGCATTGAGGGATCTGCACTTCTCAAGAGCCAGTTGATAAATCACTCCCGTTGCACTGGATTGAGCATCCTGATAGGTAGGTTTTTCACCATATTCATTTACAAATTCTCTTACGTAATCCTGCGGGGTACCAAAAACAGGCCCATTAAATGAGCTGTTAGCCACCCACTGAGTTACACCTATTTTCCCTTCAGCACCATCTCCAACATCACTGATATACTTAAGTTCAGAAGGGCCAATAGTCATGACAACCGCATGCGGTTTCAACCCCTTTACCCGAGAAAGCTGAACACTGAAATCAACAGCATCTTTGTAATGGCTGGTTAAAATTATCAGATCAGGTTGCTTCGCCACCATTTCCTGCAAATATGGGATAAAATCAGCTGTATCTTTTTCTACAACACGAAAATACACTTCCTCTATTTTCTTTGTTGCAGCCCATATTTGAACTCCCTTGGCAACACTGCGTGTGAATAATTTGTCAGGAGTTATCAAGGCATATGTTCCAGGACTGGGGATCACACGGGAAATCATATCAAAAAAATCTTTAAACCACCAACTCGACGATGTTTGAGTCGCAAAAGTAAGGTGCTGTTTTCTCATAAATATCGAATCCGATGCGCCACCGGATTCAATCATTATTTTACCATAACTCTCAGAGATCACACTTGCCGCCAGATTAAAACCACTGGAAAAAGGTCCCAGGATAAAATCCACTTTGTCATCTACAATGAGTCGGGTGATATTTTCCTTAACTTTATCAATATTACTGCCGTCATCGTAGTATTTTATTTTGACCGCGTATCTTTTACTTCCAACTTTTATCCCACCGTTTTCATTGACATGTTTCTGCCACAAGTTATATCCCTGAATAACATTTTTACCTTCAACAGCAAATCGGCCCGTCTTGGAAATAGAAACACCAAAAAGAATATCAGACTTAGCCGAATCAACCACCAGTGGAGAAATGTCCTCTTCAGCTGCACTGATATTTGTCTTAGGCGACACATATTTGATTGACGCACTCTGCTTCCTGCTCAGAAAGATACATGTAAACCCGACGCACAGGGCCAAAAAAAACAGAAATATTGCTTTTGCTTTCAAGCGCGCCTCCAATCGTACGTTAATAAAGTATTGCTATCAATTTATATCACGCCTATATCTTTTACAAATATTTTTCCGGCTTACATCGCATTTTGCAGGGGAGAGAAAACCTGAAAAACCTGTTCAATCTGTCGCGCACGTTCTTCTGCATCCCACTCCAGTTCCTCACCCATAATATCGACAATACGCGACAAAGTTTTTATTTTCGGACATTCAGCAGAGCCAAGATTCGACCTTCTAAAAACAACATCGGACAAATTGAAAACCATTTCTTCACGAAGAAAATACTGCAATTCTGCAAAGAGTAAGGGAGGCTCTTCACTTATCCACAATAATCCATCTTTTGCAACGCTATCACTCTCAACAAGATGAGAAAAAACTTCACGCCAATGGGTGCCATACCCCTTTTGTAAATATTCTCTTATCTTTGCATACTCCGCACCGAGCCTGTTAACAGTCAGACCAAAGTCCACATTCCTTGGGGAAACAGAACGGTATACCCCGGACTTACCCTGCACTGGAGAAATAACACCCTCCAACTTTTTAACCACCCTGACTGCAATATCGGGAGCAGTGGTGTACTTGACTCCTTTTATGGACAGAACTCCTCGGAGGCCGCCTTCCAAACCATGATCAATCACCTTCGAAGATCTGTCCAGTTGAGTAGAATCAGTTTTTTCCATGTCTGCCGACTTCATCGGCAACAGTCCTCCATGGAAAAATGTGACATCTTCCATGGTGAGAGATGCAGGAGGATACATTGTATTGATATCAACGAGTATCTTCTGAATCTCCTTTGTGGTTAGAGAAAAGGAATCAGCCGAGCCATGATACGGATCACATGTAGTACCGATCATGGTGTATTTTTCCTGCCATGGAACAAAAAAGAAAAGACGTTTTCCCCTTTTGATAAGAGCATCACTGTCAATAAAATCAGCGTGCCCTTCCAGGCCCACAGCATACTTTTTAACCATTTGTTTTTTTACAACAATATTGGCTGACACAGCCCAACGTTGACCATTCAAGGCATGACTGTCTCCAGCCAGAGCCCCAAGCCAGGGACCAGCTGCATTCACCACAGACCGGCATTGAATACTCCTTTCTTCCCCCGTATGTACATCCCGGATAACAACGCCTGAAACACTGCCATTTTCGGTTTGCAAACGAAGGACTTCAGTATAATTTGCAACTGCAGCACCGTATCTGGCTGCCTCCTTCACATATTCCAGAACCAGTCTTTCCGAATCGCTGGAAATGGCATCATACCAGACAGCTCCACCGGTAAGCCCTTCGTCCTTGATTCCAGGAACATTCCATTTACATTCATCAGCTGAAAGAGATGTGCCTGGCAAAAGATGGTTTACTTTTTCCAGGCCTTTATTGCGATCAAAAGCAATAAGATCGTAGAGACCAAAGGCCAGACGCATTATTTCCCGCCCTTTAAAACCGTGGCCGTAGGTTGGCATCAGACAGGCCAGAGGCTTCACCAGATGCGGAGCAAATTGCATCATCGACCTTCTCGACACTATTGACTCGCGCATACGCTTAAAATCCGCGTGCTGCAGGTAACGAATACCACCATGGATGATTTTCAGGCTGTTAGCCGAAGTAAAATGGCCAAAATCCCCTTTCTCAAACAGAGCTACACTGTACCCAGCGCGAACTGCTTCCAAAGCAAGAACTGCCCCATGAATACCACTACCAACAATAACAACATCATACTGCACATCAGACAACGCATTTATATTTCTAATCATTTCAACCAACGCACCTCTTTACAAAAAATCAGATTATTACAAAACACCTTCAGCAATATCTTTACCAAACTGCACGGCTCTTAATAAATCATCAGGGTGATCCTGCACGGCCTTGCGTTTATCAACACCTTTAACCAGAAATTCTCCACCATATTCAACACCCATGGCATCGAAAATATATCGCGTCGTCAACAGACTGCAGTCAAATATTTTCGGTCCTTTAGTCGCGGCCGTGGAAAGAAGGTATCCCTTTCGTCCATCATCTGCACGAAACCTGTCTTTTAACAGGTATTTTCTCGCCCATCGTGCCTGAAATCTATCTCCAAAAGCTTTACACTGTGCCGACAAGCCATAAAAATAGACAGGACTGGCAAGCACAATTCGATCAGCATCATCCACCAGTTCGTACATCTGCACCATATCATCTTTAATAACGCAGACACCCGTTTTGTCACAGCCACCACAACCCTGACAGGGCCTGATAGACAAGTCATTCAAGCGAACATAGTCCACTTCACCGCCAAAACCTTCAGCAACTTTTCGTGCCAGGGTTTCACTATTTGCATTTTTTCGTGGACTCCCTAATACCACCAGCATTTTCATATTCAACCTCCTTTTTTGACCTGAACTCAACGCCTGCAACTTCAGACATCCCAAGACATTACTTTCTTCAACTGTACCATTATTGCCTCCTGCCTGTCAGCCACAATTTACTAGAATACCCGGAAGATAACTGTCTCTCTTGTTATCCAGCTGTTATTGACACTTTTCAGATCCGACTTACTCTCTTAGACAGGCGAATGACGCTTTCTAACATTTTGACATCAAATACAGAGGAAACCTATTATGATATCATCAAAAAAACTCTCAACCCTCACTCTCGCTCCACTTTTTTCTTTACTGCTGCTGGCAGCACCAGTTCAATCGGCTGACACTACTGCATCATCCGCTCTTGCAGGCCTTGCTCAGCAGGCAAGCAGCCTTTCAGAAGGCTCTCTTGATATAAACAGTGCAACACCGGAACTCCTTGCAGCGATACCAGGAATAGGCCAGCAGATAAGTGAAGCTATCGTTAAATATCGTGAGGGAAATGGCGCTTTTAAAAATATTCAGGAGCTACTCAATATAGAAGGTATTGACGAGGGGTTAATCGAAAAAATAGGCCCTTTTCTGAAATTTTAACAAGCCAGTTTTAAAAAAAACGGCCATCGATTGCCTTTTGCAAATCGATGGCCGTCACTACATGGGGAACCAGCCTGTTTGGTAAGCATTTGCCTAACTGGCACTACTCAAAATTTCAGCTATGGCATCACACACATAATCTATATTGGCAGATGTCAAACCCGCAAGATTTATCCTGCCGCCACCAACAACATAGATGCTTTTGTTAGCCCGAAGCCAAGCGACCACATCATCACTCAAACCACTAAAAGAAAACATACCGCGCTGAGCAGTAATGTAAGAAAAATCTCCGGCTACGCCCCTTTTGGACAGGCCTTCAACCAGTGCTACACGCATCGATTTTATTCTTTCCCGCATGGCCGCCAGTTCTTCGAGCCATTGTTTGTGTAAATCAGGGTCACTCAAGATTGTCGCAACAACCAGACCACCATGTGCAGGAGGATTAGAATAAATGACCCGGATAGTCGCTTTCAAATGACTCATGGCAACCTCAGCCTCGGCAGCAGATGGACTGATGACCGTTAAGGCTCCTGCCCGCTCATTATAGAGACCGAAATTTTTGGAAAAAGAACTCGCCACCAGAAAATCGATACCGGTCGCTGCGAATTCTACCACAGCGCAACGATCTTCATCGACACCGTCTCCAAATCCCTGATAGGCAAAATCAAGAAATGGTATCCATCCTTTTTCTTTGCCAATTGCAGCGACTTTCTTCCATTGCTCAGCATTTAAATCAACACCACTGGGATTATGACAACACGCATGCAATAAAACAATATCACCGGCCGGAACTGCTTCCAGACTTGTTGCCATCGCCTTAAAATCCAGCGCTTTTGATTCGGAATCATAATAGCCATATTCCGACAAACCAAATCCTGCTGTTGTAAAAATGCCCTTATGATTGGCCCAGGTTGGATGACTGATCCAGACTTTTGCATCCGGATAGAATTTTTTCAAAAGATCACCACCAACCCGTAGAGCACCTGTACCACCCGGTGCATGCACGGTAACCGCCCTGCCACTTGTCACCACTTCATTTGATGCGCCAAACAACAGCTTCTGGACTTCACGTGCATAAGCAGGGTCACCTGAAATAGGCAGATAACTTTTGCTGCCTTCTTTTTCGAGCAAGAGTTTTTCGGCGGCTTTTACAACCCCGAGAATTGGTGTATTGCTCTTTTCATCTTTGTACACTCCCACACCAAGATTAACCTTCTGCGGATTCTGATCATTTTTAAAAGCATCAGTCAACCCGAGGATGGAATCAGCCGGGGCTGCCTCAATATTCTGCCACATATACTCCTCCACAAAGGATAGCTATTGAATGTATAAAAATACTCAATGAAAGACATCATTCATCTGCTGTATTTCATCCTTTTTACCAATTGCAACAATTACATCACCGGTATTAAATATCTCTTCAGGACCGGGACTAAATACCATTTCACCTGATTTCCTCTTTATTGCAACAATAATTACGCCAAACTCCTGACGTATTTTACTGCCCATAACTGTCTGCCCCGCAATGGAAGACCCTTCAGCAATAACAGCCTCTTCCATCTGCAGTCCAAGATCGTTATCTATCATGGTTTGATCAAGAAAATCAACTACAGTCGGTTTATGCAAAATTTCCGCCATTCTTTTTCCGCCCATCTGATAAGGACAAACTACCCTGGACGCTCCAGCCCGTAACAATTTATTCTCATTTTTCACATCAGATGCTCTGGACAAAATAAAAATATCCGGTCGGATGCCTTTTGCCGAAAGAGCAATAAAAACATTATCCGCATCCGAACTCACTGCTGTAACCAGCCCCTTTGCCTTGTCAAGCCCGGCAGCTTTCAATGCTTCATCAGATGTGGCATCCATATTGAGGTAGAGAACATGCTCCATTTCCAGTTGTTTTATGAGATCAGTATCCTGTTCAATGACCACCATTTTCATTTTTGCAGCAATCAATTCCCGCACAATAATACTGCCGATACGACCATAACCACAAATGATGTAATGATCTTTCAGTGCCGATATCTGCTTTTCCAATTTTCTTCTCCCAAGAATATTTCTCAGTTCTCCTTCCACAATTATTCGTGCAACCTGACCCAGGGTATAGGTCAAAAGACTGATTCCGGAAATGATAATAACGATAGTAATCCCTCTGCCGATCGGCGAGAGAGGTTTAACTTCAGAAAAACCGACTGTACTGATAGTAATAAGCGTCATATAGAAGGCATCGAACACCATCATATCTTCAAAAAAGACATAACCGGAAGTGCCAAAAACGATGGTAACGAATAAGAAAAAAAGAGCAATTTTCAGTTTACGGTATTCCATAGCCGTGGAAGGTGATTTCACCAAAATATCATTATTTTACCCATGTGCACACATATCAAACAGGGTAATACCACGAAATCACCTTGGATGCCACGGCTTTCAAGCTGTTACATTCAGTTCATCTTCCATATTATCTAAAAGAATAAAATATCCCTGTATCTACGCGACCAGATCAAGTTGTTGCATGGTAACGACCCTGCCGCTCTCCATCACTGCAAGCCCAGTTTCCTTTACCTGGCCGAGAAGTGCATTGTCGGCTGTGTCTTTCACAGAAAACAGTGTTTCAACATGACCAAGATAAAGAGCCCCTACTCCAGCTTTGCCAAGTGCCATCAACTGATCTTCCCCGGCACTGTTTTTCGACCATATTCTAAGATTTGCATAGACACTATCATTTTCATCAATCCAATTGTTACCGTCACTGTCATATTTTCTCAAATCAGAAAAACCATCTCCGGAAAGTGTACCAAAAAGCTCAGAGCCATCATTGATAACGCCATCTCCATTCTTATCCAAAGCAAGAAATCCACTCCCCGGGCCGACAAATGAAATCTGATCTTCAATACCATCCGCATCGATATCAAAGGAGAATTCACGCTTGGTTAACTCAGCTGCATTTCCCGCAAAATTAATTACCAGAGGATCTTTTAAGGCATCTCCCGCCCGGATCTGTATATTTTTTTCTGTATAAAATTCACGACTCATGCTGAGATTAAGAGAAAAATTAATCTCCTCACCTTCGGATGTCATTATTATCCCACTGGCAGCAAAATCGGTTTTTTCAGATTCATAGTGCGATTGATGATAGTCGTAAATCAGGCCATACCCTTCACTCTCGTTTTCTGCAGCATATTGCTCTTCCACAGCACCCTCTGCTTGAGGTAAAGAGGACATAACCTTTGCTGGATCCATGACCTGAAATTTCCTTCCGGTCAAGCGTTCGAAAAGAGCCCGCAGCAAACGAATATTCAAATCTGTTTCCAACTTATCCCTTTCTGACATCTCCATATCGGCCTGTTGCACAGTACGACTTTTCACAATACCCTGCGAAAAAAGTGATACCTTATCATTTGTGTTTTGAGAAACATCCTCTAACTGGCCAAGTTTCTGACGGTTTTGTCCATCGATTCTGGTTATCTGAGGTTCACGATCCCCCTGCCAGGCAGTCAGCGACTCATGCTGTACATTTTTTTCAAAAGTTGAATGTGTGGAAGTTAACTGGATTACAGAATCTGCTATTTTCATGAGATGGCCCTCCCTGGCGACTATTGTTGTGTGCTGAAGCAAGGTATTTTCGATCATCCTTGATCAAAAACAAAAAACCTGTACTTTACTTTATCGGACGAAAGATTTATTAATTTAGTGCCTTTTTCAATAAATACTGGCAAAAACAGGAAAATGAAAAAGGGTAATTAATTATAAAAATGGAGCCAGTTTAATTACTGATTCGTCCTGAGTATTGAAATGAAGTGGTGACACACAATGAATGAACATAGCCTACGGGTAGAAAAAATCGGCGGTACAACCATGTCCCGTTTTGGGGAAATCCTCAACAACGTTATTCTGAAAAATAAAGATGATGTGTACAACAGGATATATGTTGTATCTGCATACTCCGGCATTACCAACGAACTTCTCGAACATAAAAAAACAGGTCAGCCCGGTATCTATCAGACTTTTGCTCAAAACGAAGATTTCCAGCCTGCCATGATCAGGTTGCAGAACGAACTCTGCGAACTCAACAGTAATTTCAAGAAAATCGGTCTTGATGTCGAAAAAGCCAACTCGTTTATCTGTGAAAGAATTTTATTTGCAGTAAATATTCTTAAAAGCATGGATAACGTTCTCTCCTCCGGCTACGTCAACCGCACCGAACTCCTTTTAGCAGCCAGGGAACTCCTGGCCTCAATTGGCGAAATGCACAGCGCTTTTAACAGCGCAAATATTCTCCAGTCCCTGGGCTACAAAGCTATTTTTGTTGATCTGAGCGGCTGGAAAGACCGTCGCGAACGAACCATTGACCAGAGGATTAAAACTACATTTGGTGAGCTTGACCCCAAAACATCCATCTGCATTGCCACTGGCTACACCAAAGGAACTGAGGGTATTATGCGTGAATTTGACCGCGGCTACTCTGAAGTCACCTTTTCAAAGATCGCAGTTCTCCTTGGCGCAACAGAAGCGGTTATCCATAAGGAGTATCACCTCTGTTCCGGTGACCCTATGATCATCGGCAAAGAAAATGTGCATCCGATATGCAATACCAATTTCGATGTGGCCGATCAGCTTGCAGATGTGGGAATGGAGGCCATTCATCCCAAGGCATCAAAACCTCTGGAGATTGCGGGAATAGCAATTCGTGTGATGAACGCCTTTGATCCAAGCCACAGCGGCACTCTGATCACCAAAGACTATATTTGTCCGAAATTAAAGACAGAGGTCGTTACCGGTTCCCAGGCAGTAACCTGCCTTGAAATTCACGACACTCGAATGGTTGGTGAAGTGGGATTTGATATGCAGATCATGATGGTATTACAAAAACACCATATCAGTTATATCAACAAGGCAACTAATGCTAATACCATAGATATCATTATTCATGAAAAGGACTGCACCTCTGAACTGGTAGAAGACATGGAAAAACAGTTTGAAGTGGTCACAGTTCAGGAGCTTGCAATTGTCTGTGCTATCGGCTCCAATATCGCCAAACCTGGGATACTGGCCAAAGCAACCAGGGCACTGGCTGAAGCAAAAATTAACATTCTCACTGTCTCGCAAACCTCACGACAGACAAATATGCAGTTTACCATTCACCGTGACCATTTTGTCCTGGCCCAACGTGTTCTGCACCACGCTCTTTGTGAATGTGAGGATGAGGTTTAATGGCCAGTAGTTTTAGAAAAGATATTAATCACAGCCACACCGACAACAATCAAAACCATACCTAAAACAGCGGGTAAATCAGGTATTTGCCGGTAAACAACAGCTCCCGTTATTGCCACCAGCACAATCCCCAAACCAGCCCACAGTGCGTAGGCAATACCAACTGGGACAGTGCGGAGAACCAGAGTCAACAAATAAAACGCAATAACGTAACCAACAACAACAATAGCACTGGGGACAAGTTTGGTGAATTCTTCAGATGCTTTCAGGGCACTTGTGGCAGCCACTTCTGCTATTATCGCCAGTGCAAGATAAAAATATGCCATTTTCTTTGCCGTATAAGAATTAAGAAGCTACAACACATTCACTCGAATCTCTTCGGCAAGCGCCTCAATCTCACCGGCAATCACTTCACTCTCCGCTGTTTCCAGCACAGCTAGTGTAAGTTTTGCCGAAAAGACTTTGTCGTTTATACCCTCCATCGTAAAACGCTTACACTCCATCGCCTCAACTCCAATGTCCAGGTTTGTAAGAATATTACTAAGGTCGCCGGTAAGTCCAGGCCTGTCA
>Ga0256844_10000845_pt1 | contig 11550 bp, 9 predicted proteins | sample MusselsmetaG_FD_189100 | JGI IMG/M metagenome (GOLD analysis project Ga0256844, IMG submission 189100) | Mussel associated microbial communities from hydrothermal vent at the East Pacific Rise, Pacific Ocean - Mussels | ecosystem: Host-associated > Mollusca > Shell > Unclassified ... | reverse complement strand
CAGTGTAAATGTTCTGTAGACCTTTAGCAGGACGGAGTTTCATGAACTTACCGTAACCACCAACAACAGGGCGACCGTAAATCATGGCGTTAGATACAAAGAAATCAATTCTATCAAAATCTTCATCTATTGCTAAAAATAGAGGCTTGAATCCATCAAGTTCTAAAATATTTAGAGGGTAAGCTTTTGCTTTAACTCCATATTTAGACTCTAAATCAGCTGCAATCTCATTGGCAATTTCTTCATTTGAGTTGTAAGTAAATGCAATATTTACACCTTCGCTTGCAAACTTCTCTGCAATTGCTTTACCAATACCTTTTGTTGCACCTGTAATGACTAGAGTTTTACCTTTGTTACTTGACATCTACGCTCCTACTATGTTGTAATTTTTCATAACTTCTTCAATTTTCTTCATGTTTTCAACCGATGGTTGAACCAATGGTAATCGGTACTCCAGTGTATCAATAAGACCAGCAATATACATGGCAGCCTTAATTGGAATAGGATTACTCTCACAGAACATTACTTTGTTAATGTTGTAGAGTTTATCATTAATCGCTTTTGATGCCTTGAAATCACCTTTTAAAGCGAGGTGAGCCAGTTCAGACTTCATATCTGGTAACAAGTTTGAGGTTACAGAAGTAATTCCTCTTCCCCCATTTGCTAAGATTGGGTAGTCAATGGCATCATCTCCAGAGAAAACGTAAAGGTCAGGGCGTTTAGCAAGTAGTTCAACTGTTCGCTCGATTGAGCCTGTTGCTTCTTTAATTCCAAAAATATTTTCCACATCATCAAAAAGTCTACAAACCGTGTCAGCTGTAATGTCTACACCCGTTCTACCTGGTACATTGTAGAGCATAAAAGGGAGTTCAACTGACTCTGCAATTGCTTTGTAGTGTTGGTAGAGACCCTCTTGGCTTGGTTTGTTGTAGTAAGGACTTACTGAGAAGATGGCATCTACCCCACAAGTTTGTGCATGTTTTGCAATCTCAATTGCTTCATGTGTTGCGTTAGAACCAGCACCTGCCAGTACTTTTGTATTTGTACCTTTACATACTTCTACAGCAATCTCAATACAACGTTTATGCTCATCATGTGTCAGTGTTGCAGACTCACCTGTTGTTCCTACAGGACAAACAGCATCAATGCCATTGTTAATTTGTCTTTTAATCAGTTTGGCAAAAGTTGCCTCATCTAGTGTTCCATTTTTAAATGGGGTAATGAGTGCAGTTGTTGCACCCGTAATTAAATTACTCATCTACTCTTTTCCTACTTACTTTTTTCATTATGTTTTTTTAATATCAGTGTTGTCGCAAGGTCATTGTTAAAATATTTTTTAGCTATTTTAGTAACCATTTCAGGTGTAATTTTAGCTAAATTCTCTTCATATTCAAGTAAAGGCTTTAAGTTTCCTCTAACAAAGTATGAACCAAAAAGAGAGTTAACCGATGCAGAGTCCTCTAAAGAGTAGATAAAGTCAGCTTTTGCATTGACTTTTACTTTTTCTAGTTCCTCTTTTGTTACATCTCCAGATTTAAGTTTTTCAATCTCTTCTAAAATCTCTTTCTCTAAATCTTCAATTTTTACTCCTGGGTTAGCCAGTCCCATAAACAAAAAGATTCCATCGTCAGTTAGTTCCATGTTGTATCCGTAGACACTATTTGCCATCTGCTTTTTGTCAATAATCTCTTTGTATAAACGAGAACTTTTACCCGATGAAAGAAGCTCAGAAATGGCAGAGAGTACTACTTGGTCTTCATGCTCATAGTTTGGAATAGGGTAAGCAATAGCAATGGTATCTACAGTATTGTTATCTTTATGAATAACTTTTCGTATGCTTCCATCACGTTTTGGTTCAACCACGTTTAGTTTTGGAATCTCTACATGATTTTTAATTTTTCCAAATTTAGCTTCTGCTGTTTTAAAAACTTCTGTTTCGTTAATGTCACCAGTGACAATCAAAATGGCATTATTTGGCTGATAATATTTCCCATGGAACTCTTTAATGTCATCAATCGTCCATGTTTGAATGTCATTCATAAACCCAATTGGTGTCCAATGGTAAGGGTGAGAGACATAGTGTGTGTTAAAGAGTCTAAAATATAAGTACCCAATTGGTGGGTTGTCGGTACGGACACGACGCTCTTCTGCCACAACATCACGCTCTACTTGAAACTCTTCATCTTTTAGATTTAGGTTCTCCATGAGTTCTGCAAAAAGCTCTACAGAAGTCTCTAAGTTTTTAGACGAAGATTTAATGTAGTAGTGTGTGTAGTCAAATGAAGTAGCTGCATTGTTTGTAGCCCCTTTAGACTTAACAATTTTGTCAAATTCTCCAGCTTCCAAGTTTTTTGTTGACTTGAAGTTAAGGTGTTCTAACATGTGTGCAATTCCACTTTTCCCCATCATTTCGTTACGTGATCCTACTTTATAAAAAATATCAGTAGTAATAACATTTGAGTCATTTTTCATGGGAATGACAACAATTTGAAGACCATTATCAAGGGTTTTAGTGTGATATTTAGGGAGTGAATTTGCCATCAAGAGTCCTATGGTTGCTATGAGTAGTGTAAGAGTTTTTTTTATCATGTTTTTGTACTATCCTCTACAGTTTTAAAAAGAGTGGTATTTTAACTAAAAAGTATTAAAGCTTATGTACGAGAGTGCTTTAATCGATAAAAGAACCCTCTTTATTTAGTAGCATTTTCCCATCGTCATGACTGTGGAGTTTTTTCTGTATATTGTCAAAGACAACCCAGTTGTCCCTTGCTCCACCAATAAACTCTTTTATGGGTTCTTCTGGATGCTCTTTACTCCAAAGTTTAATAGAGTCCCCAGAAGTTGAAACAATATATTCCCCTTTGGCACTAATGGCAACAGAGCGAATAGGAGTTTTACTGTTTTCATCAAATGTTTCTATGAGTTTACCACTACTTCTACTCCAAAGTTTTATGCTTTTTCCTTCATCTCTATCTACATTTCCAGAGCCTGAAACAATATACTCTCCATTGTCACTAATGGCAAGGGTATTAATTTGCTCTTTATGTCCTTTAAAGGTTTTTAGTAAGGTCTCTTTTTTTCTATCCCAAAGTTTTATGCTTTTGTCTTTTGAGGCAGAAACAATATATTTACTGTCTCTACTAATGGCTACTGCTGTTACGTCATCTTTGTGTCCCTTAAAGGTGTGTATAATCCTTCCTTTTTCTCGACGCCATAACTTTACGGTGTCATCATCTGAACCTGATATAACATAGCTACCACCTTTAGAGATGGCTACAGCATTAACTTGACCCATATGTCCCTTGAAAATTCTGATGTTATTTCTCTTTTTTCTATCCCAAAGTTTTATATTGTATGAATCTTGAAGTGCAGCAGCGATATATCTTCCTGTGCTGATAGCTAAAGCATTAATATAGCGATTACTTTTAAAAGTATTGACACTTTTGCCACTATTTCGTTTATATGTTTTAAGACTGTATCCTAGGTCACCAAAGATAGAGCCAGAGCCTGAAGAGATATACTTCTCATTTCCACTAAATGCAACCGTGTGAATGGCATCATGTTGTGCCTTAAAAACCTTGCTGAGTTTTAGCTTTTTACTGTCCCATAGACGTGTTTTATGGTCACTAGAACCCGATAAAATATATCGACCATTGGCTGAAATATCTACAGCATTAATCTCTCCTCTTTCTCCTTCAAGTGTATTGATTAGAAGTCTCTTTTTTAAATCCCAAACTTTAATGCTTTTATCTTCAGATGCAGAAAAAAATCTTTTCTCATTGGGGTTCAACTTAATTTTTGTGATGTATCCTTTGTGTCCCTTCAGTGTTTTTAAGAGCTTTCCATTTTTCCTGTTCCAGATTTTTATGCTGTTATCATTTCTCCCATAAAATGAACCTGATGCAGAAAATATTTTTTTATTGTCTTTACTTATCGCAACACTATTTACAGCACTTTTATGAGCCCTTAATGTTCTAATGAGTTTGGCTCTTTTTCTACTCCAAATTTTAACTGTTTTGTCTTCAGAACCTGAAATAATAAACTTTCCATCATGACTAAATATTACAGTATTAATACGCTCTTTGTGTCCTTTTAATGTCTTCACCATAGACATTCTTTCTAAACTCCAAAGTTTTATTTGTTTGTCACTTGAGGCTGAGACTAAATATTTTCCATCTTTACTTATATCAATAGCGTTTATGTCTGCATGGTGTCCCTCGTCAAATGTTTTTAAGAGTTTGCCACTCTCTTGATTCCAAACTTTAATAGTTTGGTCATTTGATGCTGTTGCAAAAAGAGAATTTTTCCCCATAGCAATAGAGTTTACTCGTCCATCATGCCCATCAAAGTCTTTAATTAGTTCTCCTGTATGAAAACTCCAAAGTTTTAATTCTCCACTACTTGAACCTGAAAAAATGTACTTATCATTAGTACTTATTGCTATAGCCGTCACTGCTTCAGAATGTCCCTCAAGTACCATTAAAAGTTTTCCTGTTTCATAGTTCCAAAGTCGAATTTTTTTATCACTAGAAGCAGAGACTATAATGTTGCCCTTTGCTGAAATGGCAATATCATTAATGGTGCTACGGTTATCAATATAAAAGTCACTAAGACTATTAACTGTGAGGGGTTTAGGGGTAGGTGTAGTTGAGTTTTCTTCTGCAAGAAGTTCAGTTTGCAATAGAAGAGTTAGTAATAGTACTATTATAACATGCATATTTCATCCTTATTATAGGAATAAATTATAACAAAAATAATTAAAAGTAATCTATCTTAAAAAAATTAAACTACTATTCTAAATAAAAATATAGAATAGTAGAATAATTGGAAAGTTAAAAAGTTAAAAAGTTATTTTATAGTATAAATTGAGCTAATTTTAAATTTATTGTTAACTTTTTTTAGGGTCATAAAACCTCTGCTTTTCCCAGAGATTTTTTTAGAACCTTTGTTTGAAACAGTCCAATTTGTACGTGTTCTCAAATCACAATATTCAGTATTACCTTTTTTATAGGTTCTTACTATTTTAAAGTTTGCTATTTTAAACTCTCTATTCTTCCATTTTTTATTATATTTTAGAATCTCTTTTTTAATCTTAGCATGGCTTGGATTTTTTAGGTTAAAATACTTTTTGACGGGAGTATCATAGTGAGAAAGTATTTTTTCACTAGAGCTTTTAGCCGAAGATGTAATAAAGCTATTAAGAAATTTTTTAACAGAAGTTTGTGTAAAATCAGTCTCTTTTTTTACTTCAGGTTTTTTTACTTCAGGTTTTTTTACTTCAACTTTTTTGGTTTCAACTTTTTTTACTTCAGATCTTTTTTTCTCAATTTCTTTAACAATTTCAAGATCAGTTTCTTTTAAAAACTGAAGATCACTAGATGCTTTTCCATTTGCTACAAAAGTGGTCATACTTTTGTTGTTATCTAACTTTTTTATGTTTGTAGTCATTATCTCTAATGACTCATTGAGTTCATTGCTAATATCATTTTTTATATCTTCACTTTTTTCCTCAACTTCAATACTCTGTTTATCCGTAGTCATCGTAGTAGTTGTAGTTGAAGCTTTAGGCTCGGTATTTTGTACAGATAATGTTTGAGTAGAAAGCTTTTTAGTCTCGACATTTCTCTCTTGATACATCTTGTATCCAAAAAGCCCTAGTGCTAAGAGAACAGGGATTATAAGGAGTTTTAAAAGACCTGAACTTTTTTTCTCTATTACTGTAAATGAATCAATCTCTTCTAATGTTGGTAAAATAATTTGATCTTTGGGCTCAAATTGAAGGTAGTTTCCTGCATCTGAGTTGTTTGTATATTCCATTACTGTGTAGATGGTATGGTTCTCTTCAATATATCCAAAAGTTTGAATCTCATCTGTTTTACGATTTTTCTTAGGGTTATCAATATCGTTTATAACCTCTTGTTTTCTTTTGTCAAAAACTCCTTGAGCTTCAGACGTAGTAGAGACAACATTATTTTCACCTCTAGATGAGAATGTTTCCAAGAAGAGCTCTTTTATGACAAAGAAACTCTCTTTTTGTTTACTGTTACGAACCAAATATAAAATTTCAAAATCATCTTCACCTAAAATATCAATTATTTCGTAGTGTTTACCTATTGTAGAGCCTATAGGTAGATACTTACTGTTTACCATATTATGTAATACCTTTTTTTTTAATAGTATGATATCAAATTATATATTTAAATAAGAAGAAAAATTTAAAGATAAATATTATTTAACAAAAAATGTTACCTCCAATCAGCTCCGATGGCTTCGGATATATTGCTATATCCATCAGTTTCAAGAAGTTTAATAAGTCCTTCATTTATCTCTTTAACCATGATAGGACCATTGTATATGAGCATTGAATAGACTTGAATGAGTGTTGCACCTGCTTTTATTCTTCGGTAAGCATCCTCTGCTGTTTCAATTCCTCCAACTGATATGAGCAGAGTTTTCCCATATAGCTCTTTTCCAATGGCTTGAAAGAGTTTAAATGATTTTTCACGAACCAATGCACCAGATATTCCACCAAAATCTTTTGCATGTTTTGTTACAGAGTAGTCAATGGTTGTATTTGTTGCAATTATTCCTGCTGCACCAGCATTTACAGCTGCATTACAGAGCTCAATAGCATCACTGGCTGTCATGTCAGGGGCAATCTTTAGAAAAATATCTTGAGAACTAATCTCTTTAGCCATATTAAAAAGGTCTGTAATAAACTTTTCATTTTGTAGGTCACGGAGACCTGGTGTGTTAGGTGAAGAGATGTTAATAATAATATAGTCTCCAGAGTTTTTAAAAGTTTCAAGAAGTATTCTGTAGTCATTGAGTGCTTCATTTTCTGGAGTAAGTTTATTTTTCCCAATATTAATACCGATAGGGTAGTTAATACTCTTAACTCTATTTAGTTGTTTTAACATAAATTCTGAACCACGGTTATTGAACCCCATAGCATTTTGGATGGAACGGTCTTCAACCAATCTAAAGAGTCTGGGACGAGCATTTCCAGCTTGTGGCTTAGGGGTTATCGTACCTATTTCAGTATAGCCAAAACCTAGTGCTGACATAGCCGTAATGTACTCACCGTTTTTATCAAAACCTGCTGCTAGACCAACAGGGTTTTCAAAGGTTTTACCAAATAGCTCTTGCTTCAAAAGAGGAGATTGAACAAAATAGCATTTTTTGAAGTGTGCTAAAAGTGGAGGAAGGTAAGCCAAAGATTTTAGACTCATACCACCAAGGGTATGTGCTGTCTCAGGGTTAAGTTTAAATAAAATGCTTTTAAATGTTTGGTAAGAAAGAAATGACACGAAGGACTCCCAATAAAAAATTGGAAGTATTATACTTAATTTCTAGTAAAAGTAGTGCATTGAAAGCATGATGTCATTAACATTGTTGACATTGTCAAGTTTACTAGTTCTCATAAATCTGTAACCTAAATCTAAATCTATTTTGTCATTTAATATATAGGCAAAACCTGTGTTAAGACCATAGATGTAGCCTCTATCTCTTTTTGAAATTTCTTTGTCATCATGTTGCATTACACCAAGAGATACACCAGCATAAGGTTTCAGAGGAAAATCTTTAACTTTATTTTGAAAAATAGCTGTATCAACTTGCATAATTAACGTTTGGTATCTATTTTTAGAATCCTCTCCAAAGTTGTAAGAGAGTGCTGTTCTTACATTTTTAGATTGTTTTCCATATTTTATTCCTAGGGTAGGAATAACATCACTTTTAGGAATTGATGCATCAGCTTGAATTCCAATAAAAGAGTAGATTTTGTCAGCAGCAGAAAGGGAAATGGTTGTTAATGTTAAGGCGAAAAATAGTTTAGTTAATCTTTTCATATTTTATGGTAACCTTTTTAGATGGATTGTTAATGGGATTATAGCTGAAATATCTTTATAATATTATTCTATAAATATTAAATAATATAATTAGTATTTATATTTAATTTTAAAAGAGATATAGACTTCATAAAATCTTCATAAATCTATATTATAATGAAGAAAATATTTATTATAGGGAGTCAAATGCGATTAAAATTATGGTTCATAATACTACTTTTCAGCTCTCTAGTTCATGCCGAAACGCAAACAGGTTATGGGTGGGATATTCCAAATAGCTCTTTAAATGTAGGTGGTTATCTGGACATGACCTACGATGACACACGAGTAGATGACTTTCTCTTTAATGACATTGCCCTCATTGTTTCGGGTAGACAAAATCGTTTTGACTTACTAGCAGAAGTTGAGCTTTCACACATTTCACTTGAGGGGAAGAGCAATCAGAGTGGAGACCTTGACTTAAACATTGAACGTTTACAACTCTCTTATGCTTTAAATGACATGCAGACGGTACGTATTGGACGTTTTAACTCAGACATTGGTTACTGGAATCAAGCTCCCATTACTATCTTGCAAGACACAACAACTCGTCCACATTTGGTTGGAAACTTTTTTCCCATGGCAACAACAGGGGTGCATTTTCAACAACATTTAAACAGCGAGCATCAACTCTCTGTAACCTATCAAAACAATGACGATATTTCTCATCAAGAGGGAGAGGTGCTTGAAGTTAACAAACACATAGGCTTTGCCTATTTGGGTGTAAATGATGAGTTTTCATGGAGACTCTCTTTGGGTGAGTATGAAGATGTGTCTCAAAACAAATTTGACTATGTGGGGTTGGGTGCTGACTACGATGTAGATGACTTAACGCTACAAGGTGAATTTTTTCTTCAGAAGAGTGACTCAAAAAAAGAGCGACCTTACAGTGGCTACCTACAGTCAACATGGCATCTAAAACCTCAACATGACACAGTTGTACGCTTTGAACGATACGATGACAAAGTTTTAAACATAGAGGAGAATATCTATTTGCTTGGTTATGTCTATCGACCGACACAAAATCTCTCTGCAAAGGTTGAGTATGTTTATCATTCAGAGTTGCCTTTAAATCGTTTTGTTTATTCTCTCTCGGTGTTGTTTTAATGCGAAAGGTACTGGCTATAATAATATTGTTTATGGAGTTTCTTACTCCTCAGGAGCTGGTGGTTGTAGCCAATAATAGTTTCTCCGATGAAAATATCAGTGTAGAAACCATACGAAGCATCTTTTTAGACAAACGGCGTTTTATTGAGAAGAAAAAAGTTTTGGTTATGAATCTCGAAGTGCATCACCCTTTACGTCTATGTTTTGAAAAAAAGGTTTTAGAAAAAAGTGAAAGAAGTCTCGAACGTTATTGGCGAAAAGCTTACTACCTTGGAAAACGACCACCCAAGGTCATTAAGAGTGTGCCTACACTGTTCTCCTATCTTGACAATGTCGCACCTTCCATTGGCTATAGTGATGCAAATGAGAGTATTGGAAAAAAGGTAAAAATTCTTTACAAGGTTGAATGCAATGACTAATCTATGGGAAAAGCTCTCGCCTACTTACAAAATTTTTATTGCCATGTTAGCATTTATTATCTTCATTCAGTTGAGTACTTTGGTTTACATTTGGACGTTTGAAACAAGAGTACTCATTGAAAAAGAGCGTAAAAATCTTGCCTATGAACTACAAATCAACTCTAGTTTTCTTTTAAGTCATTTAGAACATTTGGAAAATGAGTTGGAGTTTCTCTCCATTTTAGAGATGATGGATGACTTAGTTGTTAATGATTTGGACAAACGTATTTCTATTTTTTTATCTAAAAAAGCAGGTGACTTAGATGAAGAGATTGTACTTTTAGCAAAAAAGAAAGGTGTTCTTGTTGCAAGTTCTCAAACGCATTATGATGAAAAAAACTATTTTAAATTTACTAAAAAAGTCTACGCATCATTTGACACACAAAAGCAGATAGGAACACTTGAACTACTTTACCCTTTTAAAAATCTAAAACATTTAAACATGAATAACCCCTCACAATATCTTTGGTTAACCCCTCCACATACAGAAAAGGGTTTTGTTGCTCCAAAATTTAAAGAGAGTATTGTAGTTTCAAAAGTTTTGCATCGTTTTTTAAACGGCTGGAAACTCTCTTTGGCTTATGAAAAAGAGGAGGCTTTACGGAGCATTAAAGAGATTGAAAAAGTTCTGTTAGTAGCATTTTTATTCTCCATTTTTTCTTTACTTTTTGTGGTCTGGCGACTCTCTAAAAAACAGATGAATATTTTGCAACACACCGAAGAGATTCTGGAGTTAAAACGCACTTTTCTCTCCACCATGTCTCATGAGTTACGTACCCCCTTAGGCTCTATTTTAAACCTTACCCAGCACCTAATGGTCAGCCCAAAAATAGGTGATGATGACGTAGAGATGTTACAACGTATCGAACACTCATCAGAGCATCTTCTCTCCATGATTAACAATTTGCTACAACTCTCTAAACTGGAATCAAACAGTATGAGCATTGAAAAAGAGCGTGTTGATGTTGCGTTAATTGTAGAAGAGATGGTGGAGATTGTAGAACCCCTTATTGACGAGAAAGAGTTGCTACTAGAGAAGTCCATTCAAAAAGAGAACATGAGCATAGAGACCGACGTAAACCTCTTTAAACAAGTGGTCATAAATCTTCTTTCAAATGCTATTAAATATACCCATGAAGGTAGCATAAAGATTATGCTTACCGAGACAAATGGAGTCTTTAAAATAGAAGTTATTGACACGGGCATTGGGATTGCTTCTTCAAAACAAGAGGAACTTTTTACTGAGTTTTACCAAGCACATAATAAAAGCTCAGGTGTAAAACACAGTACAGGTTTAGGCTTGGCACTTAGCCAAAAAGTTGCCCATCTGATTAACGGAGAGATTAAGATATTTTCAGAAGGAGAGGGTAGAGGGGTTAGAGCTGTTTTTGAGTTTAGGTCGCTTTAATCTTAAATCTAATTACATCAAAATATAACACCAATTCAGCTAAAATAATACCAAAGATTGAACGGAAAGTAATACTCTATGAAATACAAAATATTCTGTGATGAGAGCAATCACTTATTAAATACCAAGTCCAATTTAATGGTTAATGGTGCTATCTTAGTAGATGAAGAAAAAGTTGAAGAGATAAATCGGCATATTAAACACTTAAAGTATAAGCATAACTACTTTAATGAACTAAAGTGGACAAAACTTCTTAACTCAAAAAAAGAGTTTTATAAAGAGTTAATAGACTACTTTTTTGAGACTGAAATGAGATTTAAAGCTACTTTTATCCCCAATAAAAAAGAGCATACACACTCTTTGCACAACAATTCTCATGATGAATTTTATTATGTTGTCTATTTCTACACCATGAGAAACTTTATGAATAAGTCAGATGAATATAAAATCTATCTTGATTATAAAGATATAAATGGTGGGAAACGCATTAAAAACCTCAAAGAGACTTTAGGTAAACAAGCTAAATCTTGTGACATCTATATTATTCAATCTCAAGAGTCTCAGATTTTGCAACTTTGTGATATTTTTATAGGGGCGATTGGGTATAAAAACAGAACAGACCTTGTGACAAAAGAGAGTAAAGTTAAGCTTTTTATTATTGAATATATTGAAGAAAAATTGGGTTATC
>Ga0256844_10000844_pt1 | contig 11558 bp, 12 predicted proteins | sample MusselsmetaG_FD_189100 | JGI IMG/M metagenome (GOLD analysis project Ga0256844, IMG submission 189100) | Mussel associated microbial communities from hydrothermal vent at the East Pacific Rise, Pacific Ocean - Mussels | ecosystem: Host-associated > Mollusca > Shell > Unclassified ... | reverse complement strand
TAAAAAGTGTTTTTAAAACAATAAATTTTATAAAAATACCAGCTCCTACTTTATCGTATTCTAAAGAGAAACAAATTAGATTTCATTACTTTTACTTCTAAACATAAAAAACCGAATAAACTTAATTCAATCGGTTAAATAACTTTTAAAAAATATTAATTATTGATATTTTCCTAAAATAGTTTGTAATTTCATTCCCCAAGTTTGACCTGCCATCATTCCTTTTTGAGATAAAACAACAGCTTTATCAGCCATTTTTTTTCCTGTTGGAGTTTTATAAAACTTTATTAAATCTTTAATTTCTTCATGTGTAAATTCTTCCATGTAAATCTTAGCCATATCTACATATAAACTTGGGAAAGTTGTATTAACTTCTTTTACAAATTCATCTTGTTTTTCTACTGGTATTATTGATTTAAATTGATCAATCACAGGAATAAAAGCCGATTTAGTAATCATTTCTACTAAACTTTCAGTATCTTTTGTAAATTGACTTTTGTCTTGCGCATTTAATGTCATAGAAGACATAATAACAAATACTACTAATAAAATAATTTTCTTCATTTTTATGATTTAGTTATTAATATTCAAATATATTGTTTTCAACAATTATACCAATTTATTTATTTTTCTTTTTTTTCATTTTTTTAGCATCTTTTACATTGTTTTTAGATTCTTCATTCCAAATTTTAATTTCATCATCTTTAGTAATACCATTAACTATTTCTACAAAAATACCATCCGATACACCTAGCTCTGGTTCTACTTTTTCAAATTTACCTTCTTCTTTTTCTATTTCAACAAAAGCTTTTTTTGTTTCTTTATCATATTGCAAAAGGGCTTCTCGTATTGCATAAACACTATCTTTCTTTTCAATTACTATTGTTGCATTAGCACTATAATTTGCTCTAATATTAGATTTTTCCCTTTTAGCTAAATCACCTTCAACTTTAAATTGTATTGCTCCATTTTCTTCTTTACCTTTTACAGCTATAAAGTTTAATTTGGCATTAAATTTTTCATCTTCTAAAGCACCAACTACTATATCTAAGTCCATTCCTTCTATTAACTTACCAACTTCGGCTTCATCAACTTTTCCTTCAAAAATCATTTTATTCATATCTGCAATAGATGCAATAGTTGTACCTGCATTAAAGTTATTAGATTGGATAACTTGATCTCCTTCTTCTACAGGAATTTCTAATACAGTTCCTGAAACGGTTGCTCTTATATTTGTATTAGTAGCTCCACTACTACCTACATATCCATTTTTGATTATTTGCAAATCATTTTGTGCATTTCGTAAATCTTGCTTAGCATTATTATAAGTTAATTCTGCTGTTTCAAATTCATTTTTTGCAATAACACCTTTATTAAAAAGCCCTAAACTTCTATCATATGCTATTTTTGCATTACTTAAACGAATTCGTATTTTATTAATCTGACCTCGAACGCTATTCATTGATTGTTCGTTTGGAACTACTTTAACTTTAGCTATTAAATCACCTTTATTAACTTTTTCACCTTCTTTAACTAAAATTTTACTAATTATTCCTGATATTTGAGGCTTTACCTCTACTTCTTCTTTTGGAATAATTTTACCAGTTGCAACTACTTTATTTACAATATTCTTTTTCTCAAGTTGCTCTGTTTTATATTCCTTTTTAGGCTTTTTATTAGATTTATATACTTTATTTGCTGCGAATGCTACCGCTACTAATAATAATCCTAATCCTAAATAAATTAATGTTTTCTTCATTTTATTATATTTTATTTATTCTTCTCTTAATGCTTCTATTGGTTTTATTTTAACTGCTTTATTTGCAGGTATTAATCCTATTAACAAACTTAGTAATAACATGAGTGTAAATGATACTATTACTTGTAAAAAACTAACTGATGGATTTACAAATGGATACTCAGAATGTCCAAAACTATTATCTAAAACTGTTAAAATTCCAATGGAAATTACAAAACCTAACAGTCCTGAAAAAACTGTTAAAACTACAGCTTCAAGTATTATTTGACGTTTAATATCTCTTGGTGTTGCACCTAAAGCTCTACGAATACCAATTTCTTTAGTACGTTCTTTTACAGTTATTAATAAAATATTACTAATCGCAATTACTCCAGCTAGCAATGTAAATAAACCAATAAAGTATGAAAATCCTTGCAACACCATAGTAAATGCACTTATACCTGTAAAAATTTGTGATAAATCAAAAGCTCCTATAGCTCTATCATCATCTGGGTGAATTTTATATTTTTGTTTTAATAGCTTTTTTATTTTTTTTAATACAGTTGCGGCCTTATATTTTGATTTTACTGAAATAGCAAACCATCCAACTCTATTACCACTATTATATGCTTTTTGAAATGTAGTAAACGGCATAAAAACAGCATTTTGTCCATCGAAATTTACACCAACTTTCTTTTTATAAACACCAACTACTTGAAAATAAACCGAATTAATTTCAATATATTCTCCTATTGGCTCTTCTCCTTTTTCGAATAATAATTTAACTGTATCACTTCCTATCACCGCAACTTTTCTACGTTCTTCAATATCCTTTTGATTTAAAAAACGACCTTCAACTAAATCTTTTTTTGAAATATCATCAATTGATGGAAAATCACCGTAAACACTAGATCCACTAGACATTCCGTTTCTAGTTACTTTAGAAATTCCATTATGATTACCTAATTCAATTCTAGGAGAAATTACATCAATTTCTGGCAAATTTTCTTTTAACATTGTTACATCATCTAATGTATAGCTAATGCGTCTTCCACGTTCAAAGCCTTTATAAGGTTTCCCTGTTAATTGTCCCCAAACAAACATACTGTTTGTTGCTGTTCCAGTAAAAAGTCTATCAAATCCATTACGCATTCCATTTGTTGATCCTAATAACGAAATTAGAATAATAATGGCAAAAACAACTCCTAAAGTAGTAAGAATAGTTCTTAAAATATTTTTGGTTAGCGTACTAAAAACTTCACGCCATAAATCTATATCAAATATTTTCATAATTAATCTGCGTTTAAGGCTTCTATTGGTTTAACTCTTGACGCTCTAATTGCAGGAATTAATCCTGCTAAAATTCCTGCTACAACTAATATTGTTAATGCTATTATAATTGTAGGTAATTTTACTTCTGGATTAGTAAATGCTGGTGTTTGAATACTCGAACCAACTAAATTCACCAAACCTATTGCAACTAACATTCCTACAATTCCAGAAACTGTAGTTATAAAAACAGACTCTAATATTACTAAATATATAATCTGTGATGGCTTAGCTCCTATTGCTTTTCTTATCCCTATTTCTTTGGTTCTTTCTTTTATAATAAAAATTAAAATATTTCCAATTCCAATAATTCCAGCAACTAAAATTAACAATCCCACAAAAACACTAATCGCAGTAAGCATCATAGTAAAATTACTCACATTAGAAAACTGCTCTGCATAATTATTTAAATAAATTGCTCCTTGATCATCTGGATTAACACGATGCCTACGCTTCATAATTACTTCTAGCATATCGGTAAATTCCATAGCACGAGCATAACTATACGTAGGTTTATAAGTAAGTACTATTTGATTTATTCTATCCGTATTGCTATATAGACGTTGCATTGTAGTTACAGGAACATATAAATATCGTTCTTCTCTATCGTTCCCTTCATCTGTAAAAACACCAATAACTGTAAAAGTTGAATTGTTTAATATTAGTGTTTTACCAATAGGATTTTCGTTAACAAATAGGTCGTCATGAATTTTTCTTCCAATAACAACAACCTTTAACTTTTTATCAACATCATTTTGATTTAAATATCGCCCAGATGAAATAATAGTTTTCTCAATTAATTTATGAGCAGGCAAAACTGCACGAACAGAATACGTACCTGTTTCTTTTTTGAATTTTGCAACTACTCTTTTTCTATATCTAGGAGTAATATATTCAATATCTTTACTGAAATTTCCTTTGATGTATTCAATATCATCATTGGTGAATTTTATCCTTCTTCCTGCTTCAAATCCATCATAAGGTAGAGTTGTAACATTAGGAGAAATAAAAATTGAATTAGTTGCATCATCATTAAATTCTTGAACAAATCCGTTTTTCATTCCATTAACCGAAGCCAATAATAAAACTAAAATAAAAATTCCCCAAGCAACAGAAAAACCAGTTAAGAAAGTTCTTAACTTATTTTTTTTTATACTATGAAATATTTCTGCCCAGAGATCTCTATCAAACATACTAATTATTTTTAGTTAGTTTGTCGCTTATTATTTTCCCATCTTTTAAACGAACAATACGCTTTGTTTGAGCAGCAACTTCTTCTTCGTGAGTAATTACAAAAACTGTCATTCCTTCATTATTAATTTCTGTTAATAACTCCATTACAGAATCTGTAGTTGTTGAATCTAGTGCTCCTGTAGGTTCATCGGCAAGTATTACTTTTGGTTTTGTTACTAATGCTCTAGCGATAGCTACACGCTGTTTTTGTCCACCTGATAATTCATTAGGATGATGGTTTGCCCAATCTTTTAAACCTACTTTTTCTAGATATTCAAGGGCTATTTTCTGACGCTCTTTTCTTGCAATTCCTTGATAATATAATGGCAATGCTACATTTTCTAAAGCTGTTTTATAAGATATTAAATTAAATGATTGAAAAACAAATCCTAAAAATTTATTTCTTAACACTGCTGCTTTACTTTCATTTAAAGCTTTAATTTCCTGACCGTTAAGAAAATATTTACCTTCATCATGATGGTCTAATAAACCAACAATATTCAATAAAGTTGATTTTCCTGAACCTGATGAACCCATAATAGAAACAAACTCACCTTCTTTAATATGTAAATCAATACCTTTTAATACATGAAGAAAATCTTTTTTTCCTATAGGATATGATTTATGTAGTTTTTCAATTCTTATCATTATATATATTAACTTTGCAAAATGAGTAATCAAAACAAATCGATTATACTTTTTGATGGTGTTTGTAATCTTTGCAATACTTCTGTCGATTTTGTCTTAAAAAAAGATATAAATAAACATTTTAAGTTTGCTTCTCTACAATCAGACGCAGCAAAGCTACTTTTGTTACATTTTAAAGATGAAAAATTTAAAAATATTTTAGATAGTATTATTTTAATTAGTAATAACAAGTTATATACAAAATCTACAGCAGCTTTATTAATTATTAAAAAGTTAAAATTTCCATTTAGTTTAGGATTTATTCTTATTGTTATTCCTAAATTTATTCGTGATTATATATATAACATAATAGCTAAAAATCGATATAAATGGTTTGGAAGAAAAGATACTTGTAGAATTCCAACTAAAGAAGAATTAGATAGGTTTATAGTCTAGCTATTTGTAATTTTTATTACCTTCGCCTTATGATTGATGTGATTATACTCGGAAATGGAAATGTTGCAACTCAGCTTGCAAAGGCATTTATAAAATCAAAAGATATAAATTTAGTTCAAATTTATGCTAGATCATCATCAAATAAATACTTAACTAAAAAGAAAATCCCAATTACAAACAGTATTAAAAGCATTAAAAATGCAGATTTATATATTATTGCTATTTCTGATGATGCTATAAATGGATTTTCTGAAAAATTAAATTTTAAGAATAAATTAGTAGTACATACATCAGGTAGTGTTTCGATAAATGATTTAAAATATAATGCAAATAAAGGTGTTTTTTATCCCTTGCAAAGTATTAGTAAAAATAAAAAAATATCATTTAAAAAAATTCCTATTTGTTTGGAGGCAGAAAATAAAAAGGATTATAAACTTTTAGAGAAAGTAGCTAACTCAATTTCAAAAAAAGTTTATCATATTAATTCTGAACAACGAAAAAGTCTACATGTAGCTGCTGTATTTGTTAATAATTTCACCAATCATTTATATAAAATAGGAAAAGATATTTGTGATGAACATAAAGTAGATTTTGAAATATTAAAACCATTAATATCCGAAACTGCAAAAAAAATTACTAAATTATCTCCTTTACAAGTACAAACTGGACCTGCAGTAAGAAATGATGATAAAACAATAAAAAAACATCTTAAATTATTAAGTAAAAAACAACAAAATATTTATACTTTACTAACTAACTCAATTAAAGAAAGTAAAAAAGATAACTAAAATGGAGAAAAATTATAAAGAAATATTACCACAAATAACAACTTTGATATTTGACGTTGATGGAGTATTAACTGATGGAACTGTAACTATATTTCCTGATGGAGAAATGGTTAGGCGCATGAATATTAAAGATGGTTATGCTTTAAAAACAGCTGTAGACAAAGGATATAACATATGTATCATTTCTGGAGGAACCAATCAATCTGTAAAAGTAAGATTAAAAGGCTTAGGTATAAAAACAATTTATTTAGGTGCACATAATAAAATTGAACAATTACACGATTATATTTCAAATTTTAATTTAAAATTATCTGAAATACTTTATATGGGTGATGATATTCCTGATTTTCCCGTAATGGAATTAGTAGCATTACCAACATGTCCTCAAGATGCTGCTGCTGAAATTAAAGGTATTGCAAAGTATATTTCACACAAAAAAGGTGGGAAAGGAGCTGTTCGCGATGTTATTGAACAAGTAATGAAAGTTCAAGGTAAATGGAATGCAAATTTTGATGCTAAATATGATTAACTTAAAGTACCAACTCCCTGTTTTGAAATTCCAAATATATAATATAACTAGCCTTGATTTTTTTCTAAGTTAGCTGTTAAATGATTAATTAGTATTTTTGCATCAATTATTTAGAATTTTAAATTTCAATACTGAAATTTAACCACCTATGGATTATAAACAACGCTTACTTAAAATACCTGTTGTTAGCTTTTTTATTAAAATAGCCGATAAAATAAAAGTACCTGGTTTAAAAGGAATGAGTTTATACGATCTTTTAGAAATGTATGTTATTGGTATTATAAAAGGTGCTGTAACATCAAGAGCTGGAAGTATTGCTTTTAGTTTTTTTATGGCTTTATTTCCTTTTGTTTTATTCATTTTAACACTTATACCATATATTCCAATTGAAAATTTTCAAGAAGATTTTATGTTTTTAATTGAACAAGCTTTACCGCCAAATACAGCAGATAGTGTTGATTTTGTCATTAATGATATTGCAAACAATACATATGGTGGTTTATTATCATCTGTATTTATTTTATCCATTTTTTTAATGACAAATGGTATTAATGCATTATTTAGTGGATTTGAATATACCTATCATAAAATAAAAACAAGAAACGTTGTAACTCAATATATAGCTGCATTATATACTTCGATAATAATGGCATTATTATTGTTATTAACAGTATCAGTAATTATTTACTTTGAAATAGGTGTTCAAAAACTAAAATTAAATGGTTTTGTTACCGATGATATACATTGGATAGCAAGAGGTAAAAATATTATTTTATTAATTATGTTACTTGTTGGTGTTTCAATTTTATATTTTTTTGGTACTAAAGATGGAAAGAAAATAACATTCTTTTCTCCAGGATCCATTTTTACAACATTCTTAATCATTGTGAATTTTATACTATTTGGCATATATATAAGTAAATTCTCAAAATATAATGAACTATATGGGATAATTGGTACAGTTTTAATATTAATGCTTTTTATTTGGTTAAATTCTATTATTTTATTATTAGGATTTGAATTAAACACTTGTATGATTGGCTTAAGAGAAAAACAAACAACAAATAATGATAAACTAAACAACTATAATTAAATTAATAATGAAAAAAATATTTATACTTATAACTATTCTTTTATTTCAATTAAATTCAATAAATGGACAAGAAAATAAAAGTTCACAATTAAATTGGATATCTGATTTTGAAACTGCAAAGAAAATAGCTAAAGAAGAAAATAAACCAATTTTAATATTTTTTACAGGTTCTGATTGGTGTGGAATATGCAAAATGTTAGATAAAGACATTTTAAGTTCAGAAAAATTTCAAAAAATAGCTCTCGAAAAATTAGTATTATATAAAGCTGACTTCCCAAGAAGAACAGATTTAATTACTGATGAACAAAAAACTATAAATATCAAATTAGATAATACATACAGTAAAACACGAAATAAAAGATCTTTCCCGACTATAGTATTAATAAATTCTGATGGTGTTGAACTTGGGTATATTGAAAGCTATAATTATATTCATGATACAACACGGCATTACGGATTAATTAATAATATTTTACAACAATATTAAAAATTATTATTTAAAACCTTCTAAATTTTAGAAGGTTTTTTTTTGTCTTTTAATTTGTATTTTAGCCTATTATAATTCAATTAATAATGAAATTTTACTATTTTATTTTGCTCATATTAATAATATCATGCAATAAATCAACAAATTTAACACCTAACGAACTACGTAATGGTAAATTTAAAACTATAATAGAGAAAGGTAATTACATATCAATTGCAAACAGGAATGATTCTATTCAAATTGAAACTTTTAATAATAAAATTGATACTTTTTATATTAAATGGAAAAATAATTTTAAATATAGTCTAATTAAGAAAAATCCCAAATCTAAATTAGACAAAAAAGAATTTATTGTAAAAATTACAGGTATAAAACAAAATTCATATACTTTTTCAGCATATTTTAAAGATTCTAATTTTAAGCAAAAAGGTAAAGCTTTTAAACTCAATTAGTATTAAAAAATGTTATTAACAATATAATTATTAATAACAATAATATTTAACACTTCAACTTATTAACAATTTAAATTAAATCAGATTATTATATTTAACTGTATATTAGTTAATTACAATGTATATTTGTATATTTAATTATAAATAAAATAATAGTTATTAACAATATTTATTATTTTATTAACATTATTTTGTATTTATCAACATTTTTTTATTACATTTGTTAATATCTTAGAAAAAGAAAAATTATGATAACAAGTGTTGTAAATCAAAAAGTAAGCAAACAAGCATTAATTAATAAAAATGATAAAAGCTTATTTTCATTTTTAACAGATTACAAATCTACTATAATTAATAGTTCAACTTCTATTTTGCAACCTAGTTTGCAACTTAAAAGCAGAATTTCAACTAAAGGTAAAATTAAATTTTGTAATTCTGATTTTTGTCATGCTACTAAAACTAATTCTAATACTATTTTAGACAAGCATATTACTAGTGTATTTCATCCAGAAATGCCTAAGGTAATTTTAAATATAGTTAAAGAGAAATTAGAAAATAAAGAAGAAGCTTTAGCTATTATTAAACAAATTGATAGTTCTGGAAAAACAATTTGGTTAAATTCACAATTTTCTCCAAATAGTACAAATAAACTAAATATAGCATGCCATTTAAAATCAAATCCAAGCTCAAAATCGACTATTAATAAAATAGATAAAATTTATAATACCATATTTTTATTAGAGAATCATGTTAGTTACTCTATAGCTAAAAAATATTTTGAAGGTCTATTAGAAATGGAATATGGAAATTATGAAGGATTTATTATAAATGCATTTCAATAAAAATATAAGGTAAATAATTATGTTAATAACTCTAGAAAGGATATCATTAAATTGATATCCTTTCTTTGTTTAACAAAAATCACTATAAGTAGGTATGTTTAAATAGATAAATATTAATATATTTGAAATCTAACCAAAACTATATTTTTATGTTAAAAAAAATTAAATTTATTTTATTGTTTTGTTTATTAAGTGTTTACACTTATTCTCAAAATATAACTCAAGTAAACTATAATGTTTCTGGAGGAACAACTACAAGTTATGATAATCCTGGAACAATTTTATTTCCTACTGGATATACAACTAATAATTCAAAAACACCTGTTATTTTTGTTCATGGAATAACGGGGAAACTTTCTGGTTCTTATGATGCAAATATTGACCAAGTTAAAAACTATCAATTAAATGCTGCATTTGTACAATTAGAACCTCTAGGATCAACAATAGATAATGGAAAATTATTATCTAAAATGATTAACTATGTTAGATGGCACTATGATGCAGAAACAGTTAGTATTGTTGCTCATAGTAAAGGTGGTATGGATACAGAACGAGCATTATATGGCCAAAATGCATATACTAGTAGCAATCTCCCTACTTTTTCTTATGAAAAAGTTGATGGCGTATATACATTTAGTTCTCCTGTAAGAGGAGCTAGAGTTGCAGATGTTGGTTCCACATTATCTTGGTTTTCTGGAGTTGTTTGGGCTACTATGTGGTATACTAATGGATGGTCGTTAACTAGTGGAAACGTAAATGGATTTCATAATTGGGCAAAAGGATGGAGAATAAACTCTACTTCTACTTTTAAAAATGCTTATAATCCAAATGGAGCTAGTTATAATAGATTAAACATGAGTGAAGACAACACTACAAGATGGTGGGCACATCAATCTGATGATGAATGTTATGATGATGTTTGGTATTACTGTTATATTGGTAGACCATTTCAAAGTTCAGTAGGTGCGTATATTGATGCGTATTGGGAATGGGATTGGTTAGATTCTGGATGGAGAAATTGGCATGATAATAGTGACGGATTTATATCTGAATATAGAGCAAAACGTATTGCAAATCAAAACGCAAATCCTAGTTTAACTCCAGGATCAGGAGATTCTAATTACAGAACAATGCATGATGCTAACCATTCTTCTTTATGGGAAAAAGGTGAAAATCATTTCTCAAGAGAAGCTGCTCCTTATTTACATTATGGATTATATGGTAATCGTAACATAAGTAATTCTAATAGCACTGATATTAAAGAAAACCCAAAAGACGAGGTAAAAGCATCTAATAGTTCTATTTTAGCTAGTAATGGTAATTTATATTATGGTAAAAATGGGAATACAAATTTTATTGTAGAGGAAAATAATAAACATATAAATTTTATTATTTATGGAAATGAAAAATTAGATTCTTTTACATTAATAAATAAGGATACAAATGAAACTATTTTAATTAATATTGATAATTCACAAAAAGATAAATTTTCAAGTGCAATTGTAAGTGTTGCAAATTCTTCTGAACTAAAAAAAGGAAACTATATATTAAAAACAGCTAGTAAAGACTTTTTAGTTATAGCTAATAATGAAGATACTTCTACTGCATTCGCTGCCAAATTAAATTTTAATGAGAAAATTGGTTATAATGGTGAGAATATTCAAGTTGGTATTGCAAATAAAGATAATAAAATCAACTATAAAAACATATCGGTTACTGCTGATTTATCTATGGTTGCTTTAAGTCAAGATACTCCTTTAGATATAAACAAAGTTGTAAGAAATCACTTCATATTAAAACCAAGTTCTAAAAAAGGATATTATAATATAGACTTTAAAAATTTAAAACCTGGAGCTATTTATTCACTTAGAATTGTAGCTAAATCAAATAAAGGTGAAGTTTTATTATCTAGAAATATTATCAATACATTCTTTGTGAAAAAGAAAATAGAAGAGCAATTAATTTCAGTAAAATTAGATAATAA
>Ga0256844_10000843_pt1 | contig 11565 bp, 2 predicted proteins | sample MusselsmetaG_FD_189100 | JGI IMG/M metagenome (GOLD analysis project Ga0256844, IMG submission 189100) | Mussel associated microbial communities from hydrothermal vent at the East Pacific Rise, Pacific Ocean - Mussels | ecosystem: Host-associated > Mollusca > Shell > Unclassified ... | reverse complement strand
AGCATGGATTAAATTGAAATCAAGGTTCGCGCAGCGACCCGTAGGGCTTGACCTTTAATTCAATTTCATCCATGCTAATTGACGCTTTTTACCCACAGATTCGTTTAAAGAACCATATTTTTATTCTACATTTCCAGCAAAACCCTGCAACATTAAATACAATCAGTCCTGAAATCACAAAAAACACTACTACTGTAATTATGTACTAAAGAAACAGACCTTCTGTGACGAAGAGTATTTTACCTGCGAGGTACAACAAAAAAAGACATTACATTTGTGAAATTATTGACTTTGACGCCAAAGCACCCCTTTCAAGGAGGATTATTAAATGGCATTAACAATTAACACAAATATCTCATCATTAAACGCACAAAGAAACCTTGGGAAATCTCAGGGAGATCTTTCAAAATCAATGCAACGGCTGTCATCAGGTCTTCGAATAAATTCTGCAAAAGACGATGCGGCAGGTCTTGCAATTTCTGATCGTATGACATCTCAAATCCGTGGTCTGAATCAGGCCGCACGGAATTCAAATGACGGTATTTCTCTTGCCCAAACTGCTGAAGGAGCATTACAGGAAACCACAAACATCATGCAGCGAATGCGTGAACTGGCTGTTCAGTCTGCCAACGACACAAACAGTGCTTCAGACAGATCTTCTCTGCAGGCAGAAGTCAATCAGCTCAAGGCAGAGATGCGAAGGATTGCTGAAAGTACCGAATTTAACGGTAAAAAACTTCTTGATGGATCAATGACTTCGGCTCAGTTTCAGGTAGGAGCAAACGCCAATCAAACCATTTCATTTGGTATAAGTTCTGCACGACCAGAACATTTGGGTACCAACTTCCTTACAAGCAACAATGTTAGTGATGATAATTCAATAGAAAGGGCAACTGATGCAGCAGCTGGTGTTGCAGCCAACGATGTCAAAGCGCAAACAGTAAACGTAATAGGAAAAGCAGGCTCCCAAACTCTTGCCGTAAATGATGGTGACACAGCTGCAATTATTGCAAGCCAGGTTAATGCCATTGCAGCAGATACAGGTGTTACTGCCACTGCGAGGACAACTGCAACCTTAAGCAATCTTTCAGGAAACAGTACGGTTAATTTCAGTTTACAGGGAAGCAATTCAACAGCCATTCCAGTCAGTGCCACAGTACTATCCAATGATTTGACAAACCTGGTTAGTGCAATTACCGAGCAGTCCGGAAACACAGGAATCACGGCAACCCTTAGTGCAGACAAAGCTTCGATCACTTTAACGCAAGCATCAGGCTATGATATAAAAGTTGTAGATATGTTAAACCAGGGCACTGCAACTATGGACCTCACTGGAAGTGAACCCGGTGCTGTAACTTTGGGAGCTGCCACAGACTCTGATTCATCAACTGTTGGCGGTGAAATCAAGTTTAACAGCTCAAACGGATTTAATGTAACAAGTTCTCTTACCAATGCTACAGGGTCACTTTTCAACAATGCTACAGCACTCACTGCAAATGTAGCCGATGACTGGACCATATCTGATGTGGATATTACCACAGTTGAAGGATCCGGAAAAGCTATTGAAGCAATAGACGGCGCTCTTATGAAGGTTGATAATATTCGCGGAGACCTTGGTGCTGTCCAGAACCGCTTTGAATCCACCATCTCCAATCTAACAAATGTTTCAGAAAATCTCTCAGCTGCCAGAAGCCGAATCCTTGATGCGGACATTGCTCAGGAAACTTCTGCAATGACCAAAAATAATATCCTGCAACAGGCTGGTGTATCCATACTTGCCCAGGCAAACCAGACTCCCCAATTGGCTTTACAGCTTTTGCAGGGATAAAGAACATTCTCAGGAAAAGGATGGTTTTAATCATAAAGCCATCCTTTTTTATCCTTCCGCCTTTCTTACTCTCCATCTTTCCATCTTTACAATATCTTTTCCTTCCCAAAAGCATGATTTTTCAACTATTCCTTGACAAAGCAGTTCAAGACATGACAAAATTACATAAGGAATTGAATTATCAGAATTTTCTTCACACGATTCCCACTAAAAACTCAGTTTTTTTTAACACGACATCAACAGTAACCGCCCCAACAAATCATGACAATATCTTCCCTTGATGACATTCCCACGGCCAGACAAACAGAACCACTGTTCCAGGAAGCTCGCGAACTGTTCATTGAAGGACGATACACAGAAGCAGCAAAACTTTTCAACACCATCCTGAATCGGCAAAACGGTCACCCTAAAGCTAATTATTATGCCGGCCTCATTCAGCTTCACCATAATCAACCACTTGTCGCTCTCGATTATTTCCAGGCATCATTAGATGCATCCCCGGATTGTATTCAATTTTTACTCGCGTACATCGACGCTCTTGACCAGGCAGGCCAGAGTGAAATGGCAACAAGCACCATGGAAATCGCAATAATTGCCATCCTCAACGAAGTAACCGAAGAAACTCTTTCTCTAAAAAAAGGAATTGATGATACTACATGCCCTGATGAAAAAGAAATAGATACCATTATTCATCACTACCGTAATAATCATCTCGAAGAATGCAAAAAATGTTTAGAGGCACTCCTGTCCCGTTTTCCCACCCATGGATTTTCCTGGAAAATATTAGGTGCTGTTCTCAAGCAGGAAAACAGCCATGATGAAGCCCTGGTTGCCATGGAAAAAGCGGTTCTTCTATTGCCTGACGATCCGCAGGCTTTCAATAATCTTGGTATAATTTTCAAAGACAAAGGCACTCTTGGCTTATCGGTATTAGCCTTCCAGAAAGCTCTCCGTCTTGATAACAGTTTCACCGAAGCTTACAATAACCTTGGTGTTACTCTCATGGATCAGGGGCAGTTGGTTGAATCAGAACAGTGCTTTCAGAAAGCTCTCCATTTCCGGTCCGATTATGTAGAAGCCTGGTGCAACCTTGGAACAAATTATAAAAATCAGGGGAAATACGCAGATGCTGAAAAACACCTCAGAAAGGGAATTGACATAAATCCAACCGCTACTGAATGTCTCAACAATCTTGGCAATCTGTATCAAGGGAGAGGCAGATTGCAGGAAGCAGAGGAAGTCCTTTTAAAAGCACTTGACATAAAACCCGATTTTGCTGTGGCTTATAACAATCTTGGTAATGTATATCAGGGCCAGGGGGATCATGAAAAAGCCTCCACCTGTTACAAGAAGGCACTGGATATACAAACAGACTATGCTGATGCTTTTGACAGTCTCCTCTTTGTATCTAATTATGATGTACATAAAAGTGCAAAAGAAATATTTCAGCTTTATGAGAAATATGACAAACAATTCGGTATTCCCTGTCAGGATCTTTGGAAGCCCCATCACAATACAATCGATACTCATCGTCGTCTGAAGGTCGGATACGTATCCCCTGCTTTTTTTAAACATTCCGCCGTTAATTTTATCCTGCCACTCCTGGAGAACCACAACAGGACAAAATTTGAAGTTTATGCATACGCCGAACTGATGCGGGAGGACTATGCCACTATACAATGCCGTGAGTATGTGGATCACTGGGTGCCAACGGTTGGGATGAGTGATGATGAATTAGCTGACCGTATTCGTGCGGACGGTATTGATATTCTGGTTGATCTTGCTGGCCATACAGATAAAAACAGACTTGCGGTTTTTGCCAGAAAACCAGCACCGGTATCCCTCCACTGGCTCGATTTCGGCTACACTACCGGGCTTTCTGCCATTGATTATTACCTTACTGATCCGCAAAACGCACCCATGGGGAGCGAAAATCTGTTTTCGGAACAGTTATGGCGGTTACCAGTCCCTGCGGTAATCTATCGCAGCAACGCATCCATGGGAGATGTGAGTAGTCTGCCTGCCCTGAAAAACGGGTACATAACGTTTGGCACACTAACACGTGCGATACGCATAAATGACCGCACTATACAAACCTGGTCTGCGGCTTTAAAACAGGTGAAAAACTCCAGACTTGTTATCAACAGCAATAACTTCAGAGATCCCAATATGCAAGAATCTCTGAAGAAGAAATTCATGTCCCATGGCATAAGTGAAGAGCAACTGGAAATCGGTTTTAATAGTCCCCCCTGGGATCTCATGAGAACAATAGATATTTCCCTTGATTGTTTTCCACACAACTCCGGGACAACACTGATAGAAAGCCTCTACATGGGAGTACCATTTATAACCCTTGCAGACAGACCAAGTGTTGGCAGACTTGGAAGTTCGCTCCTTCACGGCATTCAACACACGGAATGGATTGCACACACCGAAGAGGAATATATTCACAAGTTAGTTACTCTGGCTAATAATATTCCTGAACTTGCTAACACCAGAAGGACTCTCCGTCATGAATTACAAAACAGTCCACTGATGGATGAAGCCGGATTTACTGTAGCGGTTGAAGATGCATACAGAACGATGTTTACCAAATGGACTAAACAGCAAACAAATCAAAGTTCCTCAATGCTTGTCCCGGAGGCAATTCCTGCATACAACAAAGCAATTAAATTTCAACAGGACAACCTCCTGTCCGAAGCAAAAGACTCCTATATCCAATCCATAAATATCCAAAACAATTACCCTGCTGCATATAATAACCTTGGTGTGGTCTATCAGCAAAACAGTCAATATCATGACGCGGAGCAATGTTTCCTCCTTGCTTTAAGCCTTAAACCTGACGACACAGATGCCCGCTATAACCTTGCAAATACGTACAAACTACAAAGTTGTCTTTTACAGGCAGAAGAAAACTACATAATCGTAATCAAGCAAAAACCGAACCACGTTCAGGCACTGTACAACCTTGGAAACAACTTACAGGAACAAGGGCGTGTCCAGGAAGCTGTGCAATATTTACAAGAGGCTGTAAGACTCAAGCCTGATGATTTAAATATTTTCAGCACGCTTTTGTTTTCGCTCAATTATCATCCTGACAAAAGTTCTGAAGAAATTTTTATCTCTTACCAGGAATTAAACAAACGATTTTTTCAACCTCAAAATGTCCACTGGTTACCCCATTCAAACAGTCGTAATCTTAACAGGCGTATCAGGATAGGATATGTAGCCCCTGATTACAGAACCCACCCGACACGCTTTTTTCTCACACCACTGCTTGAAAATCACAATAAAAAGGCGTTTGAAATATTTGCCTATGTACAGACGCAGGAACCAAACATCCAAAAAGACTTTTTCTTCCCTTATGCTGAGCACTGGCTTAACTCTTCAGAACTATCTGATGATGCACTATGTGAACAGATACGCAAAGATAAAATAGATATTCTTGTAGATCTTGCGGGGCACACCGCAGGAAACAGGTTAATGGTTTTTGCAAGACGGCCTGCACCTGTTTCGTTCCACTGGCTGGATTACGGCTACAGTACAGGCTTAACAGCCATCGACTATTATCTTACTGATCGCCAAACGGTTCCCCCTGATAGCATACAATATTTCTCAGAAGAACCCTGGTACCTCGACACACCTTCAGTAGCTTATAAGCCCCCTGAAAACACAGGTAAAGTCAATGCACTGCCGGCGTTGAAAAACAATTATATAACTTTCGGTACTTTGACAAGGGCAGTACGGATTAATCACAAAACCATCCGCGTCTGGTCTGACATATTAAATGCATGCCACCATTCCCGACTAATCATTGACAGCAGTTCTTTTCGCGAAAAAGGGATACAAGACCGGCTAATACATTCATTTCAACAATTCGGAATCCAAAAAGACCGGCTGCAAATAGGTTTTCATACTCCTCCATGGGATGTCCTTCGTAAAATTGATATTATGCTTGACTGTTTTCCCCATAATTCGGGAACAACGCTTGTGGAAAGTCTCTTTATGGGAGTACCATTTATTACCCTCAATGATCGTCCTGGCATGGGCAGACTTGGAGGTGCCTTTCTTAAAGGTATCGGCCACAGCGAATGGATAGCCAAGACAGAGGAAGAATATATTTCCAAAGCACTGCTTCTTGCAGATAATCCTGATATCCTAGCAAAAATACGCACTAATCTAAGATCGGAAATGCGCAATAGTCCTCTTATGGATGGTGCTGGGTTTACGAAAAAAATGGAAGATTCTTACAAAAATATGTTTTCCCGGTGGTGTGCTGACAATACCCTTCGAAAAGATTTAAACATTCAAAAAGATCAATCTTTTGTGAATAAAAAGAAGGATAAGAAAAAGAAAAACGCTTTTAACAATAATAAAAGAAAATTATCGTCTCATAAGCCATCACCCGGTCAGATCAAAAAACTTTCCCGTTTATTTGATACAGGCAATCATGATAAAGCATTAAAACTTGCCAGATCAATGGGCAAACGGTTCCCTGAGCATGGATTTCCATGGAAAGTCTTGGGGGTACTGCTCTTCCAAAAAGGATTGAAGGAAGAGGGAATACAGGCAATGAAAAAGGCTACTCTTCTCCTTCCCAACGACAGTGACACCCACTTCAACCTCGGCATTGCCCTGCAACAATCCAACCTGCTTCAGGATGCCCTTGTAAGCTACGGGAAGGCCACACAAATAAATAACAGATATACTGATGCCTATTATAATACAGCAAATATTCTACAGAAAAATGGGAGACACAAAGACGCTGAAGAGAACTACCTGCACGTTCTGCGAATCAGACCTGACCACTTCGAAGCCCTCTGTAATCTTGGAAACACTCAAAAGGCGCTTCACAAATTCGATCAGGCCATTCAATCATATAATTCTGCACTTAAAATACGTCCATCTTCAGCAGCACTCTTCAGTAACATAGGTTTGCTATATACAGAAAAAGGCCTTTATGATCAGGCTGAAGCAGCATGTAAACAAGCACTCACTTTACAACCTCAGCTTTCTGATGCCCATAATAATCTTGGCCGGGTTTTTCAAATAAGAGGGCAGATGCAGGAAGCGGAAAACTGTTACCACAACGCTCTAAAGCATAACAACCGCAACTCCAACGCCTATTGCAACCTTGGTATTGCTCTACAACAACAGGGTAAACTGATTAAGGCGGTAGATTCCTTTAGAGAAGCACTGCTTTTTGACCAGTCAAACCCCAAATTGTACCAAAGCCTTGGCGTGACTCAAATCAAAAACGGGCAATTTGATGAGGCAGAAATAAATTTACGCAAGGCCATTTCACTCCAGCCGGATTATCGCGAAACATATTCGAATCTGCTGTTTCTTCTTAACTACCACCCTGACAAAAGTGCTGAGGAGATATTCTCTGAATATAAACAGTTCAACAAACATTTTTTTGGTCATCTGAAAAACAACCGGCACCTGTTTCACAACAATCGTGACGGAAACCGTAAATTAAAAATTGGCTATGTCTCTTCAAATTTTCGCAAACATTCCACACATCTCTTTCTGGAACCATTACTGAGTTGTCATGACAAAACCAGTGTTGAAGTTTTTTTATATGCAGATCTAAGCAATGGTGATGCAATAACAGAGAGATATAAAACATATGCAGATCACTGGAAAGAAACCAATACTCTGACAGACGAAGAACTGGCCGATCATATTCGCACAGACAGTATAGATGTTCTTGTGGAGCTTGCAGGACACACAGAGGGAAACCGCCTGGGAATGTTTGCTCTAAAACCTGCACCTGTTTCTCTCCACTGGCTTGATTATGGCTATACCACCGGATTGGATACCATTGATTATTATCTGACGGATACTGTCACGGTGCCGGAAGACAGCACCCATCTGTTTTCAGAAAAACCCTGGCGCATGGAACCCCCATGGTTTGTTTACAGACCCGCTGAAGGTATGGGACAAACAGATGAGCTTCCTGCACTAAGTAATGGCTACATCACATTCGGCACCCTTACACGCACAATTCGAATAAACTATAAGACTATACGGGTTTGGGCCGAACTGTTAAAAAGAGTACCTGAATCAAGGCTGGTTATAGACAGTGGCAATTTCAGTGAACCTGAGATGCGTGAAGCAATGATTTGCAATTTCACAGCCCTTGGCATTGCAAAAGATCGACTTATCATTGGTTTTCACACCCCTCCATGGGATGTATACAGAGGTATTGATATTGGACTTGACTGTTTTCCACATAATTCCGGCACTACACTTTCTGAAACTCTCTATATGGGCTCCCCTGTCATCACCCTTGCTGACCGCCCAAGTGTTGGCAGGCTTGGGAGCTGCCTCCTTGAAACCATTGGTCATCCTGAATGGATCGCAACAACTGAAGAAGAATATATAGAAATCGGCGTCAACCTGGCAAAAAACACAGACAAGCTAAAAAATATACGTTCAAATCTCAGAAAAGAGATGTCATCCAGCCTACTTATGGATGAAAAAGCCTTTGCGCTAAAAGTCGAAAATGCTTTCAGGGAAATGTTTCTAAAATGGGCTAAAGATTCTGATAGTACAAGAAAGCAAAATTCATCGGAACTGGTTTCTGAGGCAATGGAACATGCGCTAACCTGTCTGGAGGACAACAGAAACGAAGAGGCTGTGGAACTGCTGCAATCTGTCATTACAATGACGCCGGATCATGCAGAAGCTCATTACCGGCTTGGAATTCTCTCGCTCAAATTGCAGGATGCGGCTTCTGCACTAGGATTTTTTGAAGTAGCAGTAAATTCAAGCCCTGAGCATGGGCCATACTGGATAGGATACATTACCTGCCTCACTGAGGACAAGCAATATGAGACCGCAGGACAACTGCTAGAGACTGCTATTGATGCAGGTCTGTCGGGTGAGGAAACAGAATCCCTTAGAACAATTATTGCCAGTAATATTACCAAACCAAATATTCAAAAGATACCGACGGTATCCTCATTTCTTTCCACAGAACACAGCAATAGGCTAATAACTCTCTTTGAAAAAGATTCTTTTGAAGAATGTGAGAATTACGCCCGCTCACTCCTTAAAGATTTTGGAGAAAATGACTTTGTTTTGAAAGCACTGGGGCTCAGCCTCAAAATGCAAAACAAATTTGATGAGGCTAAAGACATATTACAAAAAACAGTTCTCCTGGCACCTGAAGACCATGAAATATATCACAATCTTGGCGATATATTTCACGCCCAAAACGACTATACAACTGCCAGAGACTATTATCTTGCTGCCCTTGAGCTGAATCCTAAAAATGCCCAAACTCATTTTGCCATTGGCAACACTCTGGTTGAAATGAAAGATTCCATTAAAGGTGAAGAATCTTATATAAAAGCCCTGAGACTCCAACCGGATTATGCGGAGGTGTACTTTAACCTCGGCCATCTGTATCAAAAGCAGAATCGTTTTGATGAAGCACTAACCCACTACTTTAAAGCCATAGAATACAAAGAGGATTTCGTTAAAGCCTATTCAAATCTTGGCATCATCCTCCACTTGCAAAGAAATTTGAAAGATGCGGAACTCTGCTACATAAAAGCCTTATCGCTTGACCCTGATTTTACAGAAAGCCATATCAATCTTGGCGCCTGTCTCAAAGATCAGGGGAAATATACAGAAGCAGAAGGTCACTATAGAGAGGCGCTTAGAACCCATCCCGACTTTGCTCTTTGTCACAGTAACCTTGGTTCGGTCCTCAAAGAACAGGGTGAAGTTGAAAAAGCCGAGAAAGAATTCCGCTATGCCCTTCAGCTTGACCCCCTTTCCCGAGAAACCCATTCCAATTTATTATTTCTACTCAATTATCACCCGGACAAAACCGGAGAAGAAATTTTTTCCGAATACAATATATTTAACAGTCATTTCGGCCTGCCACAAGAATACGCCTGGCAGCCTCACCAAAACGTCGCCAATCCCGAACGACGTTTAAAAATTGCTTATGTATCCCCTCAGTTTAAACACCATTCCATACGACATTTTTTGGAACCACTACTTGCTCATCACAACAGGAACGACTTCGAACTGTTCGCCTATTCTGAAACTCACAATGAAGACAGTAAAACGGAACAATATAAATCCTATTTTGATCATTGGATACCTACCGCTGGTACAACAGATGCTGAACTTGCTAAACAGATCAGGTCAGCCAATATTGATATACTCATAGATCTTGCAGGTCACACAGGAAACAACCGCCTGGGAATGTTCGCTCTAAAACCCGCTCCGGTTTCTCTGCACTGGCTGGATTTCGGCTACACAACAGGGCTCACTGCTATTGACTATTACCTGACAGATAACATTACAGTACCTGAAGATAGCGATCATCTTTTTTCAGAAAAGCCCTGGCGCATTGATCTGCCATCTATTATCTACCGTCCGGCTGAAGGGATGGGCAACGTAAGCTCCCTGCCAGCTCTTGAGCGCGATTTCATTACTTTTGGATTATTGACCCGGTCAGTCCGCATTAACTACAAGACTATCAGAGTATGGGCTGAAATTCTTAAACGGGTTAAAAACTCAGTCTTAATTATAGACAGCTCCAATTTTCAGGAAACTGAAATGGATGAAAAGCTCACTCAAAAATTTATGGCACTTGGCATTCATCGAGAACGGCTTCACTTTGAGTTTCATACCCCTCCCTGGGACATTATGCGTGGTTTCGACCTCAGTTTTGATTGTTTTCCACACAACTCGGGCACCACTCTTCTCGAAACTATTTACATGGGGATTCCATTTGTAACCATGGCCGACCGACCAAGTGTTGGTCGCCTCGGAAGTGCCATACTACATGCACTTAATCATCAGGAATGGATTGCAGAAAGTGAAGAAGAATATATAGAAATTGCAGTCAGGCTCTCATCGGATCTGGACGGGCTGAGCCGAATCAGAGCCGAACTTCGCAATGAAATGCAAACTAGTCAGCTTATGGATGAAGAGTCATTTACTTTCAAAGTGGAATCAGCCTACAAACAAATGTTTAAACTATGGTGTAAGGGACAACAATGAAAGCCGTTATTCTTGCAGGAGGGCTTGGGACGAGGTTTAGTGAAGAAACTTATGTCAAACCTAAGCCAATGATTGAGATCGGAGGGAAACCTATTCTCTGGCATATTATGAAAATATACTCTGCGCATGGAGTAAACGATTTTGTGATTTGCTGTGGATATAAAGGTTATCTCATAAAAGAATACTTTGCCAATTATTTTCTGCACATGTCAGATGTAACCTTCGACATGAGCCAAAACAGAATGATCGTACATGAGCAGCATGCCGAACCATGGAAAGTTACACTTGTGGATACCGGTGAACGAACCATGACCGGTGGAAGACTAAAAAGGGTTTCCAAATATTTGCAGCAAGAAAAATCATTCTGCTTCACTTATGGTGACGGTGTGACCGACATTAATGTCTCAGCACTTATCAGGTATCATAAGTCCCATGGCAAACTGGCAACGGTTTCTGCTGTTCAGCCTCCTGGCAGATATGGAGCACTTTGCCTTGATGAGCACAGTCAGGTTCAAGGGTTTACCGAGAAACCACGAGGTGATGGCGGACTTATCAATGGTGGATTTTTTATTCTTTCACCCAAATGTATAGAATATATTGCAGAGGATAAAACCAGCTGGGAAGGTAAACCATTGACAGATCTGGCCACAGAAGGCCAGCTCATGGCTTTTGAACATGAAGGATTCTGGCAACCAATGGATACA
>Ga0256844_10000842_pt1 | contig 11569 bp, 10 predicted proteins | sample MusselsmetaG_FD_189100 | JGI IMG/M metagenome (GOLD analysis project Ga0256844, IMG submission 189100) | Mussel associated microbial communities from hydrothermal vent at the East Pacific Rise, Pacific Ocean - Mussels | ecosystem: Host-associated > Mollusca > Shell > Unclassified ... | reverse complement strand
ATAACCATCTGCCAAACCTTGCATTAATGCAGATGCACCCAATCTATTTGCACCATGATCTGAGAAATTAGCTTCACCAATACAATATAGCCCTGGTACGGTAGTCATTAAATTATAATCAACCCAAACGCCACCCATAGTATAGTGGGTTGCAGGATAAATCATCATTGGTGTTTTATATGGATTTTCAGCTACAATTTTTTCATACATCTGAAATAAATTTCCATATTTTTCTTCAATTACAGCCTCTCCTAGTTCTAATATTTTTTCTTTTGACGGATTATGATCGCCATGTAACAAGGCTTGCTCCGTTCCATAACGCTGTATGGCTGCTTTAAAATCTAAATACACCGCTTCGCCAGTTTCATTGACGCCATAACCAGCATCACAACGTTCTTTTGCTGCTCTTGACGCCACATCACGAGGTACTAAATTACCAAATGCAGGATAACGTCTTTCTAAATAATAATCTCTATTTTCTTCTGGAATCTGTGTTGGTTTTAACTTTCCTTCACGGATAGCGAGTACATCTTCCATATGTTTTGGTACCCAAATTCTACCATCATTACGTAATGATTCAGACATTAAAGTCAGTTTAGATTGGTAATCACCAGAACGAGGGATACATGTAGGATGAATTTGCGTATAACAAGGGTTTGCAAAATATGCTCCTTTTTTATGAATTTTCCAAGCGGCAGTAGCATTAGAGCCCATCGCATTGGTTGATAAGAAATAGACATTACCATAACCTCCAGAAGCAACAACCACTGCATGCGCTGAATGTCTTTCAATTTCACCAGTAATTAAATCACGAGCAATAATTCCACGAGCTTTTCCATCAACCAAGACAACATCAAGCATTTCATGACGGTTATGCATTTCAATTTTACCACGAGCAATTTGCCTGTTCATAGCAGAATAGGCTCCTAATAATAATTGTTGTCCTGTTTGTCCTTTGGCGTAAAAAGTTCTTGAAACAAGAACTCCACCAAACGAACGGTTGTCTAATAACCCTCCATAATCACGAGCAAAAGGAACACCTTGAGCTACACATTGGTCAATAATATTACCTGATACTTCTGCTAGACGATATACGTTGGCCTCTCGCGAACGATAATCGCCACCTTTTACAGTATCATAGAATAAGCGATAATTTGAATCACCATCGCCCATATAATTCTTAGCGGCATTTATCCCGCCTTGAGCGGCAATAGAGTGTGCTCTTCGAGGAGAATCTTGATAGGCAAATGCTTTTACATTATAACCCAACTCTGCTAAAGTTGCAGCAGCAGAACCTCCAGCCAAACCTGTACCAATAACAATAATATCAATATTACGCTTGTTAGCAGGGTTTACTAAATCGATATGATCTTTATAATCTGTCCATTTGTCAGCAAGAGGACCTTTTGGAACTTTTGAATCTAATTTTGCCATAATAAACTTGTGTTTATGCTGAATTTATTTCAGTATCTTTTAATGATTGAAAAAATGAAAAAGTGCAATAAAAATAAACAGAAGCGGAATGACAATAGCATACGCTTTTGCTCCTTTTTCAAATCCTTTTGTGTATTTATTATTTAATCCCATAGATTGGAATGCCGATTGAAAACCATGTAGTAAGTGTAATGCTAAAAATATAAAAGCAATTACATAAACCACTATAGTTATTGGGTCTTGAAAAGTATGTACTAGCTCTTCGTAATATCGTGTAGGGTCTGATGGTAATTTCTCAATATATTTATAATTGATTTCCTGTGCCCAAAAATGTTTAAAGTGCATTACTAAAAATGCTAAAATTGCCAATCCGCTATAGATCATATTCCTACTCATCCAAGTAGAATTGGCTGCACCATTGTCTTTAAAATATTTTACACCTTGTGCTTTTTTATTTTTTAATTCTAATACAAAGCCCATTACAAAATGAAAAACAACACCTAATATTAAAATAGGCTGCATAGCAAATTGAATTACAGGGTTGGTCCCCATAAAATGAGAAGCTATATTAAATGCATTTTCACTACAAACCGATAAGAGGTTAACAGCAACATGTATTAGTAAAAAGAAAATTAAGAAAAATGCCGAAAGTGCCATAGCATACTTTCTAGCAAGCGATGAAGATAAAAATCCACTCATTTTGGTTAGTTTTTATTTTATCTAACAAAGATAGGGTATTGTTTTATGCCAGTAAATTGATTTTAAGTTTTTTTTTTAATTTAGAATGAGTAAATTTAAAACCGCTAAAACTTAGCAAATAAGTCGCGTTTTATTATCCAGCTAACAGTCATAAATTAAGTAAAAAAATGTACAGCAAAAAAATTCAATTTAAAAACAAACAAGGGCAATTATTAACAGGAGAAATCGATTTACCAATTGATAAAAAACCTTTGAGTTATGCTTTATTTGCTCATTTTTTTACGGGGAACAAAAATTTTACTGCAGTACGAAATATTTCTCGTGCCCTAACACAAAACAACATTGCTGTAATGCGTTTTGATTTTACGGGTTTGGGGAAAAGTGAAGGAAAATTTGAAGACACTAACTTTACAAGTAATGTAGATGATTTAATTTCGGCAGCAGCATTTTTAACAAAAAATCATCATGCCCCAAAAATTATGATTGGACATTCATTAGGTGGAGCAGCAGCAATTTATGCTGCAAATGCAATTGATTCTATTGAAACGGTAGCCACCATTGCTGCCCCTTCTAACCCAAGTCATGTTGAGCATCTATTTGAAGAACATTTGGAAGATATTGAACTAGACGGAGAGGCTACATTTGATATTGCTGGCAGAAAATTCACAATAAAAAAACAATTTTTAGATGATATTCACGACAAAGATTTACCTAAAATTTTAAAAAATTTACGCAAGCCTATTTTAGTCTTTCATTCCCCACAAGATAAAATAGTTGAAGTTAAAAATGCACGAGATATTTACAGTGCAGCACATCATCCTAAAAGTTTTATTTCATTAGACGGAGCAAATCATTTACTAACCAACAAGCAAGACTCTTTTTATGTAGGTCAAGTAATTTCAAGCTGGGCAAATCGTTATGTAAATCCTGATGAACCAGAAGAACTATCAACAGATAAATCAGTAGTGGTACGTGCTGGTAGAGAAAAGTATACCACTGAAATTGTAGCAAGAAGTCATTCTATTTTGGTAGACGAACCCAAAAAATACGGCGGAAAAGACGCAGGTATGAGTCCGTATGAATTATTATTAGCAAGTCTAGGCTCATGTACTGCGATTACTTTACGCATGTATGCTGATAAAAAAGAATGGGATTTACGGGAGGTAAAAGTACATTTAGAACACTTTAAACAACATGCAAAAGATTCTGATTGTTGTGATAAAGATGATCCAAAAATCGATAAATTTGTACGTGAGATTAACCTAAAAGGTAATTTAACTGAAGAACAAAAACAACGCTTACTTCAAATTGCCAATAGATGTCCTGTACATAGAACATTAGAAAATAAAATAGAGATTGAAACAAAGCTGAGATAAAGGTTAGTCCTTAAATTTGTATTTTATACTTATCTTTGAAAAAAATTAAAACATTATTTAAAATTAAATTTTATGAAAAAGGCAAGTATTTTTCTCGTAATACTAACAACATTATTTTTCTCGTGTACTAAAGGTGAGGATATAGATAAGAAGTTTGATGGGTCTAAAAGTGCTATAGTAGATTTTTTAGGTGAAAGAGCTTATGACTCTATAGTAAAACTTGGAATTACATTTAACACGGGGAATACACCTCCAGATATAACAGGCTCATATTTAGTAAGTCCTCATATATTAAAGAAAAGTTTAATCCCTGCTGACCGTAATTATATTGGCACTAAATTTAATGACCATACTTTAGAGTTTAAAAATTTTAATTTAAAAGAGTTGACAATAGATTATATTGGTAACCATACATCTTCATTAACTGGTACTGGTGATGGAGTTTATATCTCTGGAAGTGATAATAAGTTTACAATTGTATTAAAGGTAACAATGGTAAGGAAAGAAAAAGATGAGGAAGACATGGAAGCTAAAACAACTTTTGTAATAAGCGGAGAGTTAGATTCTGATTCAAAAGCAATATTAAATTATCATAATGCATTTTTAATGTTAGATAATGAAGGGAATTCACCACCTCTTATTGAAAATTTTCAAGGTCGATTAGTTTATGATAAAGATGGCGTTTCACCTGAAGCTATTATGCCAAGTAAACGCACTTCAACTTCTAATAATAAAGGATTATTTTCTATATTATCTCAATAAAATTATATAAAAAGTAATACAAATACTGAATTAATCCCGATAACTATCAGGACAGTATATACCATGAAAATAATCATATTATCAGTTGGCGAAAATATTTATTCTACGCAACGCTTGGTTGAAGAGGCTGAGCATAGAGGGCATCAAGTACGGGTTATAAATCATACAAAATGCTCTGTAAAATTAGGCGATGGTAAGCCTCAAATTATTTTTGAAGGTGATAATATTATTAATTGGCCAGATGTGATTATTCCGAGAATTGGAGCTTCTGTGAGTCGTCATGGCGCTGCAATTGTTAAGGAGTTTGAGATGAATAGCGTGTTTAGTACAGCAAGGTCTTTAGGGATTTTAAGAGCCCAGAACAAAGTACGAACCTTACAAATAATGAATAGAAAGAACATTCCTATTCCGCAAACTGTTTTCTCTATCAATCCTCAAAATATTGACGAACAAATTGAATTGTTAGGTGGTCCACCTGTAATTATCAAGCTGCAAGAAGGAACGCAGGGAATGGGTGTGATATTGGCGGAATCAAAAAAATCTGCCAAATCTATATTAGATGCACTTTACAATATGAATACGAATATTCTATTACAAGAATTTGTAGAAGAATCAAACGGTGAAGATGTCAGAGCCATTGTTGTGGGGAATAAAGTAGTGGCTGCCATGAAGCGTAAAGGCGAAAAAGGTGAGTTTAGATCGAATATCCATAGAGGCGGTACGGGTGAAAACATTCAACTATCCGATAAGGAGCGAGAAATTGCTTTAAAAGCGACCAAATATTTAAGTCTTCCTGTTGCAGGTGTAGATATGATTCGCTCAAAAAGAGGGGCATTATTAATTGAGGTAAATGGCTCTCCTGGTTTTCAGGGTATTGAAGCTTATACAAAGGTAAATATTGCTGCTGAAGTGATTAAATATATAGAAGTACATGTTCAAAAAAGAATATAAAAATAAAACAATAGAGGTTCGAGGTTATAAAGTTGCCTCAGGAGAATCTAAGCTGATTAAAATCCCTATTGATAGATTACCTACAGGAACCTTAATAGAAATTCCTGTCTATATTTTTAACGGAAAAGAAGCGGGGCCAACCATTTTATTGCAAGGGGGCTTGCATGGAGATGAGGTAAATAGTGTAGAATTAATTAGAAGAATGCTAATTAATAAAGAGTATAAAATCCATAAAGGATGTGTAATTGTGGTTCCATTATTGAATGTATTTGGATTTTTAAACCTTTCTCGTGATATGCACGGAAAAGATGTAAACAGGAGTTTTCCTGGTTCTAAAAAAGGATCTTTAGCAAGCAGGATGGCTTTTTATTTGATGAAAGAGATTATAGAAAATGTTGATTTTGGGATTGATTTTCATACGGGTGGAGAGCAACGTTGCAATTATCCTCAAATTCGATATACCTTAGAAGATAAAAGGGCTAAACAATTAGCCACTATTTTTAATGCTCCGTATCAATTTGCTTCAAAATTAATTTCAAAATCGTTTAGAAATGCTTGTTTTAAGCACCATATTCCAATCCTTGTTTTTGAAGGAGGAGAATCATTACGATTAGACAGGTTATCCATTAAAAAAGGAATTAATGGTACACTTAATATCTTACGCTATTTTGATATGATTGCTAAAAGCGTCAATATCCCTGAAATGGAAAAAGGCATTGATATTGCCAGTAGAAAATGGATTCGTGCTAAGTATGCTGGGCTTTTTAGAACGATTATTAAAAATGGGTCATCTGTTAAAAAAGGACAAACCCTAGGTTATATTATGGATACTTATGGGGAAACAAGCTTTAAAATAAAGGCTCCTTATGATGGTTACATTATTGCTGTAAATAATTTCCCTATCATCAATATGGGTGATGCTATTTTTCATATTGGTCAATAGAGAAAAGATTGAATAGGAATACTTATATTTACACTTCATAAAAATTAATGTCTGAAGAACCAAAACATAAATTAGATCCGAATAATTGGGCACAAAAACATGCTGACTATTTGTTTAATTATACCATCACTCGAGTTAACAAAGAAGAATTGGCAAAAGATATTGTGCAAGAAACATTCTTATCTGCTTTAAAGGCACAAGATAATTATAGAGGTCAAGCTTCAGAAAGAACATGGCTAATTTCTATCCTTAAACGTAAAATTATTGATTATTATAGAAAAATAAATTCTAAAAAGGGTAAAGCTGAGGTTAGAATGGACTTTTATGAAGATGGTGAAAGAAAAGGAAAATGGATTGAAGAAAGAGCTCCTTCCTCTTGGGGAAATGAAGCAGAAAAAGACATTGAAAATGCTGAATTAAAAAGTGCAATTGACGCTTGTATTGCTTTTTTACCCGAAAAATACAGAATGGTTTTTTTACTGAAAACGGTTGAAAATTACGAGACAGAAGAAATATGTAATGAATTGGGTATCACAGCGTCTAATTTGTGGGTAATTATACACAGAGCAAGACATCAATTACGAAAGTGTTTAGAAGAAAATTGGTTTGCAAAATAAAGAGAAATGAGTAACAAATTTTTTATTAATTGTGATGAAGCAACTACGATTTGTGATAAAAGTCAGTACAAAGAAGCTTCATTTGGTGAGAAACTTAAATTAAGTTTTCATCTTTTCTTGTGTAAAAAGTGTGGAATGTACTCCAAGCAAAATGCTGTAGTAACTAAGGTATGTAATAAACATTTGCATAAATGTGAAACCAATCATCAGCTTTCTAAACAAGAAAAAATAGAACTTCAAGAAAAAATTTCTAAAGAAGGATAAAATAAGCTGATGAATTTTATCCCAAAAGAAATAGATAATTACGCAGTTTCGCACACAGAAGATGAACCTGAACTACTCCAACAACTCAGTAAAGAAACTTGGCAAAAAGTATTAGTGCCAAGAATGTTAAGCGGGCATTATCAAGGTAGAATACTCGCTATGCTTTCTAAACTTACACAACCCAAAGCTATTTTAGAAATTGGTACTTATACAGGCTATTCTGCATTGTGTTTGGCAGAAGGCTTACATCAAAAAGGCATATTGCATACCATAGATATCAATGAAGAATTGGTAGATTTCCAAAAAAAATATTTTGACAAATCACCTTATAAGAAGCAAATTAAACAGCATTTAGGAGATGCTTTAGAGCTTATTCCGAAATTCAATAAAAAATTCGATTTGGTATTTATTGATGCTGATAAAAGTAACTATTCCAATTATTTTCATTTGATTATTGATAAAATGAATGTTGGAGGTATTATCTTATCAGACAATGTGCTTTGGAGCGGAAAAGTTGTTGAAACGCTAAATCCAAAAGACATAGATACGAAAGCTTTATTAGCTTATAATAAGCTCCTAAAAGAGGATTCAAGGGTTGAAACAATATTATTACCTATTCGTGATGGATTGACAATTAGTAGAGTGAAGTCTTACTAAATACTATTCACACGTTTAATAGCTTTAATAAAATCTTCTAACTCATTATCATTCATAACCAAATGTAAGGCTTCATCACTTACCTTATCTGCATTATCTTGAGGAAATCCTAAACCAATAACAACACGATGCATTACAGAAACTTCTTCTTTAGAAACTTCTCCATCTGCATAAATCATACGGGTTAAATTATACAACCTTTCAATACGAGCATCATAACTCGCTGGCGGATTGATAGGGTGTTTATCAGGATTCTCAATAATTTTTTTATAATCTGCTTCGTCAATATTTAGGCGTTTTGCCAAACGCTCTAATAAACTTTGTTCCCCTTCTGTAATTACATCATCTGCCATGGCTAACTTTACAATACTTGCAAAATGACCCATATTTTTTTTATGAGCTCCACTTGAATATAAATCTGATATTGACATATTTTTTATCTACTTTTTTTGATTAATTTAGTCTTTATGAATTTCTTTTATTTTTGAATTAAATTCATCTAACGTATAATTATTAATAATTAAATGAATGGCTTTATCACATATTTTTTCAATACTATTATCAGGAAATCCTAGTCCAATAGCAATTTTATGTAATAAATCAACCTCGTCTCCAACAATTTCTTCATCTACATAAATCATTTCAGCCAAATAGAATAAACGCTCAATACGTTCATCATAACCTACAGGAGGATTGATAGGAAAAGCATCAGGGTTCTCTAAAATTTGCTGATATTCCTTCTCTTGAATTTTCAAACTTTCAGACATACTGTCTAATAGCTTTTGTTCCTCATCAGTAATTCTCCCATCCACCAAAGCCAATTTTACAATATTTGCAAAATGAGCTAGCTTTTTTTTATATGCTTTATCCGAATTTGATTCTGAAATTCCCATGAATTTAATTCTAAGGTTCAAAATTACATAAATTTTTACATTGAATTAAATACATTTATCTTTTCTTTGTTGAAAATTTAAAACAATTGAGCAAACAAGCAATTGTTAGTATATACGAACAGTCGTCTGAAATTAAAAAGATTGTTCAGCAAATCAAGCAAGAAAACCAAAAGCTATACCTACAGCATTTGGCAGGATCTTCATTGTCTTTTGTTATTTCAAGCACTTTTAAAAATTTAGAGAAACCCTATCTAATTATTTGTAACGATAAGGAAGAAGCTGCCTACTACCTCAATGATTTAGAACAATTACTAGGAGAGAAAAATGTGCTCTTCTACCCAGGTTCTTACCGAAGACCTTACCAAATAGACGAGGTTGATAACGTAAATATTCTTTTGCGTTCTGAAGTGTTAAACCGTATCAATTCACGGAAAAAACCTGCAGTAATTGTTACTTACCCTAATGCCCTTTTTGAAAAGGTAGTCACCAAAAGTGAATTGGATAGAAATACCTTAAAATTACATGCTGGTGAAGAAATTTCACTCGATTTTGTAAACGAAATGCTCTTTGAATACAATTTTAATCGGGTAGATTTTGTTACAGAACCAGGAGAGTTTGCAGTACGAGGTGGCATTGTTGATGTATTTTCCTTTTCTAATGAAGAACCTTATAGAATAGAGTTTTTTGGTGATGAGGTAGATAGTATTAGAACTTTTGATATTGAAACTCAACTTTCAACTGAGACTATAAAAAAAATTAGCATTCTTCCCAATGTAGAAAATAAAAAACTACAAGAAAAACGAGAAAGTTTTTTAAAATATATTTCTAATAAAACAGTTGTCTTTATAAAAAATAAAGAGCTCTTATTGGGTAATTTAGATCGCTTATTTGAAAAAGCTAAAACTACTTTTGCTGAACTTGAAGGGGGTATTCAATTGGGAGAACCGCAGGAGTTATTTTGTGATGGAAACCTAATAAAACAGCAATTGATTGGATTTAATTTGGTAACCATTGGTAATGAAACTAAACCTGACAGGTTTCCAAAACCTATCAGATTTGAAACATCACCCCAACCTTCTTTCAATAAACAATTCGATTTATTGATTGCAACTCTAAATGAAAATACACAAAAAGGTATTCAAAACTATTTGTTTTGTTCTAATGAAAAACAAGCACAACGTTTTCATGATATATTTGAAGATGTTGATGATGAGGTCGTTTACAAGACCTTAATCTTCCCATTATACCAAGGTTTTGTTGATGCGAATTTAAAAATTGCCTGTTATACAGATCATCAGATTTTTGAGCGTTATCATAAATTCCGATTAAAAAGCGGCTTCGTCAAAAAACAAGCCATAACACTTAAAGAACTTTCCAATCTTGAAATTGGTGATTATGTTACACATATAGATCATGGTATTGGTAAGTTTGGTGGCTTGCAAAAAATTGATGTAGAAGATAAACAGCAAGAAGCCATTAAACTTATTTATGGCGATAGAGACGTACTGTATATCAGCATCCATTCATTGCATAAAATAACCAAGTTTAATGGTAAGGATGGTAAAGCTCCTAAAATATATAAATTAGGTTCTGGAGCTTGGAAAAAGCTCAAGCAAAAGACCAAACTTAGAGTTAAAAAAATCGCTTATGATTTGATTAAACTCTATGCAAAACGTAAAATGCAAAAGGGTTTCAGATACAATCCTGATAGCCATATGCAATTAGAATTGGAATCGAGTTTTATGTTTGAAGACACACCAGATCAACTCAAATCTACACAAGATGTAAAAACAGATATGGAGAGTGAACAACCCATGGATCGATTGATTTGTGGTGATGTTGGTTTTGGAAAAACCGAAGTTGCTATTAGAGCTGCTTTTAAAGCGGTTGATAATGGTAAACAGGTCGCTATTCTTGTTCCCACAACTATTTTAGCTTTTCAACATGCAAGAACATTTAAAGAACGTTTAAAAGATTTTCCTGTGGTGATTGATTATCTTAACCGATTTAGAACAGCCAAACAACGAACAGAAATTATTAAAAATTTAGCCGATGGTAAGATTGATATTATTATTGGCACACATCAACTCGTAAACAAAAAGGTGATTTTTAAAGATCTAGGTTTATTAATTGTTGATGAAGAGCAAAAATTTGGTGTCTCTGTAAAGGATAAACTAAAAACGATTAAGGAGAATGTAGATACGCTTACGTTGACGGCAACACCTATACCGAGAACGCTCCAGTTTTCGTTAATGGCAGCTCGTGATATGTCAATAATTAGTACGCCTCCGCCCAACCGCCATCCGATTGACACCAATGTTATCCGCTTTAGCGAAGAAACAATAAGAGATGCCATACATTATGAAATTTCACGTGGCGGACAGGTGTTTTTTATCCATAATCGAATAGAAAATATCAAAGAAGTCGCTGGGATGATTCAACGGCTTTTACCCGATGCTAAGGTTGCTATTGGTCACGGACAAATGGAAGGGAAAAAACTAGAGCAACTCATGTTGTCTTTTATGAATAATGAGTTTGATGTATTGGTTTCTACAACCATTGTTGAAAGTGGATTGGATGTGCCGAATGCCAACACCATTTTTATCAATAATGCGAATAATTTCGGACTTTCAGATTTACACCAAATGCGTGGTCGTGTGGGGCGATCAAACAAAAAAGCATTCTGTTATTTTATTACACCTCCGTATCATATGATGACTGATGATGCTAGAAAACGAATTCAGGCCTTAGAGTTATTTTCCGATTTGGGTAGCGGCATAAATATCGCCATGAAAGATTTAGAAATACGTGGTGCAGGTGATTTATTAGGTGGAGAGCAAAGTGGTTTTATTAATGATATAGGTTTTGATACCTATCAAAAAATATTGAATGAAGCTATTGAAGAACTTAAGGAAAATGAGTTTAAAGCACTCTACAAAGAGGATGCAAACAAACCAAAAACTTATGTAAAAG
>Ga0256844_10000841_pt1 | contig 11576 bp, 11 predicted proteins | sample MusselsmetaG_FD_189100 | JGI IMG/M metagenome (GOLD analysis project Ga0256844, IMG submission 189100) | Mussel associated microbial communities from hydrothermal vent at the East Pacific Rise, Pacific Ocean - Mussels | ecosystem: Host-associated > Mollusca > Shell > Unclassified ... | reverse complement strand
TTTATGAGAATGCTCCAGTGTAGGCCAAAGCATGTCATGAATTACTTTAAACATCCCAAGATTGTGTATGCTGGATAATTTAAATATTTATCCGCCGGAGCAATAATACATGAGCGAGATAGGGAGTTACCTCTTTCTTTATCTAGAATTAACTGCGAGCTTTCACAGCTACTATACAGACAAAATTACGAATGCATCATCCCTCCTCACATATACACAGGTTTACGTTTTGTATTCAACTGTAAATTAACGACTGCTCCACCTTGAACCACAAAGTTGTAAGATTTTCCGACACCCCTTTTCCTGCACATTTTCTCTCATAACGCCCACTCTCCCACAAATTACGGCATTTTTATCACAAAAAGTAGTTACACCTTTGGCAAAATGTGTCGGTATTTTTTCCAACAAGTATCCGACCAAAAGTACACAAGCACAAAAAGCACGCTACTTAAGCGCAATACAATGTGGCATGCTTGTTGCATAATATCGAAACAGTTATTTAATGTATTCATTTATCTCACACATACAAAGGACATGAAACAATGAAAAAAATTTTAGCAACGACACTCACATTTTGGATGCTGGCTTGGGTCGGTAGCGCTATGGCCACTCCGGTAACCTTTGATTTCACAAATGGACTTGAGACATACGACACAAGTAGTGCTGATTTTTGGGGAAGTGACGGAACGACGATGCTTACAGCCAGTGCAACGCCAGAGGACAAACGTAACCTCTACTTAGGTACTGCCGGTCTCGGTGTTTATGCTGAAGGAGATTATGCAAATGGTGAAAATTATCAAGTTGATGGATGGGGTATTCAGGAGTCTATTCTTTTTACTTTTGAAAGCAATGTAACTTTGCTTTCAGCAACTTTTGGACACGTTGGCAGCAATGACGACTTCACACTGTTCGTTAATGATGCTGAAGTATTGCAAGCCCTCATCACACCTCAAACTCCTTATGTATTCGAAAATCTGTGGATATCGGATAATTTCGAATTCAAAGCACTTGAGAAGAATGATGACTTCTATATTGCTTCAATAACAGTTGACAATGCCCCGGTTCCTGAACCAACAACAATGTTACTATTCGGTACTGGTCTCCTTGGATTGGTTAGTTACAATCGTAAACGTCTTACCAAAAAAAGCTGATCAATTTTTATAGAAATATAAAAATGTTGTAAATATTAGAAAAGCCTTCGGTTAATACCGAAGGCTTTTTTTCTATTTAGTCCCATCCTGCATCGCCTTTCCCAGTTCATATGTACTGGCCTCATCAATTAAAAACAAATCTCCTTCATTTCTTGCAATACATCTGCGCCAGTTCCAATTACATTTACAATTCGTAGCCAAACAATTATCCCAAACAATTAAGCAGACGGCACAAAAATGACATTTCTATATCAAGATGATCAATGGCTTGTTGTCAACAAGCCATCCGGTATATCCACCCATAGAGCACACGATGGTGACCTTGGACTGGTTGAATTTCTGGATTTGCATCATGACTTGAAGGTGCGGATCTGTTCACGCCTGGATAAAGGGACAAGCGGGATACTGATTTTTGGCCTCACGCCTGGAGCAGTGGCTAAAGCTCAGGCCATTCATGAAGAAGAGAGAGCACAAAAATGCTATTCTTTCATAGCAGAAAAGCATCAACAATCTTCCTGGACCTGTACCAATCCCCTTGATGGTAAACCGTGCAAAACCCACTTCCGGAAAATTGAAGAAGGGCCGAGATACGCACTGTACCAAGCAATTATTCACCGTGGACGAACCCACCAGATTAGACGGCATGCCGCAGCTTCCGGCATCCCTCTTCTTGGAGATAATGACTATAACGGACTAAAATTCCCCAGACTTTGCCTCCATTGTACAATAGTAGAGTGGCCTGAAATCAAGCAGAGGCTGACAATTCCACTTCCGTTGTGGTTTCAAACGTGCATTAATGGATCCTTAAAAGGATCAGCACATCTCGCACTCACTGAACAACGCCACCCTTTTTTATCCAGCATTTCGGACTGTTGCAGGCTTCTTCATCGCGGAGAACACTCCAGAGAAATAGCTGTTGACAAATACGGTAAATGGCTTTGTGTAACAGGCTTTGATGAAACCCTCTCAGCGCAATGCCTTTTGGGTACACATAAAGAGATGCTTGACACCCTTTGCCAAATTTGCGACTGCCAGGGCGGAGTCGTTAAAACCAACCTGCGTGCACCCCATAAACGAAAACTCTTTGCTGATATTGCCTATTGGGGAGAGCCCATCCCGGACTCTTTTCTCGTTTGTGAGCATGATCTGCATTTTCGCGTACAACTAAACGACAGACAGCATGTGGGACTCTTTCTCGATCACCGCGACTCTCGAAAAAGAATAGCAAAAGCCGCAAAAGGCAAACGAGTGGCAAACCTGTTTGCCTTTACCTGCTCATTCTCAGTATATGCCCTTGCTGCTGGTGCAGAAGTGGTCTTTTCAGTGGATCTTGCCGCAGGGTGCCTCAAACAGGGCCGTGAAAACATTGCACTCAACCAGCTGGATTGCTCCGGAAATGCAAAGTTTATAAAAGAAGACACACGCAAGTGGTTGGCGAGACAAGGCCGTAAGAAGCAGAATGAAGGGACAGATTATATCCCTTTTGATCTGATCATTTGTGATCCGCCAGTATTTGCCTCGTCAGGTAAGGGAAAGAGTTTTCATGTGGAAAAAGAGTGGCCGGATCTTGTTCGTAATGTACACACAATCCTTGGAGAGGAGGGGATAGCCCTCTTTTCCAACAACCACCAGGCAGGGCCGGAAGCATTTTATTTGGATACCCTGAAGACTGTCTTCCAAAAAGTAACCCGCATGACCCCACCTCTTGATTTTCCGCAAGTGGCTGGACAGCCACCACACGTTCGAATCTACTGGTGCCGGAAATAGGATTGTAATGTATCTCTACCTGTACCAGCCAGTCAACCCTGAATCTGCCTCACGCTCAAGCATCTTTAAGCTTTCCGGAGAATTGAACAGTTGCTCACACAACTCACATTTCCTGTAAGTGATAATATCCTTTGCCAGAAAACCTGCAAAAGAAGCAATTCCACTAATCCCCATACAGCGAATATGTTTATAAAGAGCATTGCTTTCACTTTTTAGAAACAGCTCTTCAATACTGCTCTGCCTTGCATTTCCAAGATAGAAAAAATTTGTCTTTGTAAAATGACTACCAGCGTCACAACAGGCATACATATCAAAATCTGGTGCAAGGTATGGATTCATGGGGCAACAGTTGTCCTGATAATCAGTACAAATCGGAGCTCTTGCAAGTGATCCAGCCCGGCCGGAAAAGATTACCGGTTCAGGGAAAAATCTTATATCATGCTGCCGCAAATACTCTTCATAAAGAATATCCTCTTCTGAAAAATCTGTCACAAAGGAAACAAAATAATCCAACCCGTTCTTCAGACAACTTTGAGCCGCATTCACTATATTTTTCTGCTTTACATTCTTTTGATGCCAGCGACTGTAACTCAGACGCAGCTGGGAAAGTCCTGACTCCATAAGACGTGCGATATAACTCTGTGCGTTTTCAGGACTCTTTGCCCAGAAACTATTTGTAACAACCCTTGTGTAGATGCCATAAGTCTCACAAAGTGCAAGCAATTCACAAATATCATCCAAATAGATAAGCGGCTCGCCTGCGGTGAAGCTGATGCCCTGTACATGTGCATGTGCCAGCTCCACAATGATTTTCTTAGCTTGAGACAAATCCATCTTTGTCTTGCCCTTACGGCCACCATCTGCCGCAACACAGTGTTCACATTGAATATTACACCGGGTTGAGTACCCAAAAGCTATTTTTCTCATTGTTTCATGACAAATTTTTTCCTGATAGTTAGCATACGATCCTGATGAGGATAAACAGAATGCAAAACATTTCACAGGCAATTCAATTATTTCTTTAAGTTTATTTTACAATCCTAAAATTCATGTGATAAGATATAAAATAGATTCCATTGAATTCGCAGACTAATGACTCGTCAATTCAACGCTAACCAGTGACCCAAGTAGCTGTTATCAAGGTTAAAAAGTATGAGCAATAATGAAAACAGAAATTACATCCGATTAGACTCTCTTCATCTGCTGGACTACCTGATCATAGACAGAGAAGGAAGACAGACCACATACTCCATGGGAAGAACCCTCGATGTCAGCGAACATGGTATGAAACTGGAAGTGAACCATGCTGTTGACACCGGTGACACCCTGCTGATCACAGTAGGTATTGAGAACAATCTGGTCGATCTCACAGGAGAAGTTATACATTGTAAAAAAATTAAAGACCGGTACATTCTGGGCATTGAATTTTCAGATATCAGCGATAAAGGGATGGAAATATTGAAAATCTATATTATTGCTTTTAACAAGCATACTGCTGGACAGACAACGTAGAATACTCATATTTCATCACACAAATGTGTCGGGCCTTTTCCCCCAAATCATCTCTCTCTAACATGTAAGTGCTTTTTCAAAAATATCCAGATACCAAAGGAGACCAATCCACTTACACAAGCCATCCTGCCTATAAATGCTATCTTATCAGACCAGTCAAAAGACACCACTGCCATAGAAATTGACCCAAAAATAAAATAGGAAAACACCATGCTGGAAGAGGCTGTTCCCGCATCTCTTGTGACCTGCTCGAGAACCAGATTGTTTGATGGCGGACGACTAAGACCAAGTGACAGAGTAATTAACCCCATGGGAAGAGCCAGCTGCCAATAATCACTGAGGGGCAGGAATATCATAAGGAAGCCACCAATCCCAATCCCGGCATATCCTGCAGTTATCATCCGAAGCGTTCCAATTCTTTTGCCAAATCGCATACAGATCATAGACCCCATCATAAAACAGAAGGCATTCGCTCCAAAAAGCAGCCCAAAGACACTTTCACTCAATTGAAACCGGCTTATGTAGATTCCAGATGATGCTGCAATAAAGGCAAACAGGGGCAAACTGGTTACAGCATTGCAGAAGACTAGCCCCACAAGGCGACGATTACTTAATACTCTGGCGTAACTCCTGATTAAAGCGCCAAGAGAGCCTGCCTCCTTATCCCCTCCATGGGACTCCGGTGTCAACATAACTCCCCATAAAGCCACCATCCCCATGATTCCCTGACTAACAAAAATCCAGGGCCAGGAGAGGTATTCCATGATAAAACTCCCAATCAATGGTGCTACCATGGGAGCTAAGGCCATGATTACGGAAATCTGACTGAGAACCTTTTCCCGCTGGCCACTCTCCAATCTATCTCTGGCCATGGCAAGAGATATGGCAGACGCTGCTCCTGCTCCTGTTGCCTGTAAAATTCGGGCTCCAATAAGCATCCAGATATTTTGTGAGAAAGCACAAAGCAGACTGGACAAAATAAAGAGTATTAATCCTGTAATCAATGGTGGCTTTCTTCCAAATCTATCAGAAAGAGGGCCATAAAAAAGCAATGAAATACAATATGTTACAAAGAACAGGATAAGTGTCAGATTAATAATGGAAAGAGGCAGCTGCCAAATCTCCTGAAGATGGGGAGTGGCCGGTAGATACATGTCTGTTGCAAGCGGCGGAAAGGCCGCGAGCAACGCCAGAAGGAGAATAAAACGCATCATCTGAGTATTGTTAAAGAGCCTCCATATACATCGAGTAATTCTCAAACATCATTTAGGCAACAATTGTTTTAACTCGTCCAACCGCGCCACTTTCAAGACGAACTTTTATACCATGAGGATGGCTAGGAGATTTTGTCAGGATATCTTTCACAACACCTTCCGTAAGTTTCCCGGAACGTTGATCCTGCTTCAGAACAATGGAAACCTGTAAACCGGTCTTTACATCACTGCGTTTCTTGCCATCCATAAAAGTTTTTCCTTTGATTGCTTTATTCCATAGGTTTTAGTAAGAAAACTATCCACCTTATTAACCCAATGACTAAAAAAAGAATCCTCACACTGTGATCACTACAAAATTACATCTATTATCATACTCCCTACTTCGTAACAGATGAAAGTTATTATTGCAGAAAAGCCATCAGTGGCACGTGATATTGCAAAAGTACTCGGTATCAAGGCATCCAAAAAGGGTTACATTGAAGGACGAGGATGCTCTGTTACATGGGCTTTCGGTCATCTTGTAACACTTCAGGAGCCTGGCGAATATGATCCGGCACTAAAACGCTGGTCCCTGAACACCCTTCCGTTTGTACCGGAAGAATTCAAACTCAAGCTAATTAGTAATCGTGGCGTCTCCGAGCAATTTCAGATTATTAAAAAATTGTGTGAACAAGCCGAAGAAATCATCTGCGCAACTGATGCCGGACGGGAAGGTGAACTCATTTTCCGATATATTCTGGCACTGTCTTATTGCGAAGACAAAGCAATTAGACGTCTCTGGCTCAATTCATTGACACCTGATGCAATCTTAGCGGCATTCAAAAACCTCAAAGATGGGCATGACTATGATGCGCTTTATGCTGCTGCCCGCTGTCGTAGTGAATCCGACTGGATAGTGGGCCTCAATGCTACCCGTTACTATACCGTCCGACATGGTCGAATTGGCGGAGGGGGCGATCGTGTTCTCTGGACCATTGGCCGCGTACAAACACCGGTTCTGGCAATGATTGTAGAACGTGACGACACTATTCTTCAGTTCCGCCCACAACTGTTTTGGGAACTCACCACCCGTTACCGGGAGGTGGTCTTTAAATATAGCGGGAAACGATTTGATGATTTAGGAAAAGCAGAGACTCTGCTCAAAAAAATAACAGAGCAGCCATTTGAGATTACCGCAATCACGGCAAAAAAGAAGAAAGAGCAACCCCCTCAGCTTTTTGACCTGACCACACTGCAACGTGAGTTGAACAAACGCCACGGGATTTCAGCAGCAGACACACTCACTGCCACCCAGGGACTTTACGAAGCTAAACTTGTCACCTATCCACGAACCGATTCACGTTATCTCAGTGAAGACATGAAGCCTCGCATTCCAAAAATTCTGGAACAACTTAAAGCCATTCGTCCGGAACAGATCGCAGCGCTTGATCTTGCCAAACTCCCTTTCAGTAAACGAATTATTAACAACAAAAAAGTAACCGACCACCACGCCATCATTCCCACAGGTATAATACCAAAGAGATTTGGCCCCAATGAACAACTCGTATATGAAGCAATAACAACACAATTCATTGCTGCCTTTTATCCCCTGTGTCTTAAAAATATTACCACCGTGGATGGGATAAGTAACACAATACGGTTTCAAGCAAAAGGAACACAGATCAGCGATCCCGGCTGGACCGTTCTCTTTCCCAAAAAGAAAAAATCTGCTGCAGACGGACAGATCCTGCCAAACTTTGAAAAAGGTGAAACCGGGCCGCACGAACCATCCTTGCGTGAAGGCAAAACTGCGCCGCCAAAACATTTCTCTGAAAATTCACTCCTGGGTGCAATGGAAGCCGCTGGAAAATTCGTTGACGATGACAGCTTGCGCGAAGCACTAAAGGAACGTGGTATCGGAACACCTGCAACCCGTGCTGCCATAATAGAAACCCTGCTCCGGCGTAACTACATCCGGCGTGAAAAAAAGCAACTCCGCTGTACAGATATGGGACGCTGCCTCATTGCACTAATACAAGACCCATTACTTAAATCCCCTGAAATGACGGGCGAATGGGAAGAAAAGCTCAAACAGATTGAGCGTAGTGAACTCAAAGCTGAAGACTTTATGGATGGTATTGAAAACTATATTCGCAGCATGATACAGGATAACAGCACCAGTCAACTTGATTCTTCACGCTGGGGTAATTGTCCGCTCTGCGGTAAAGAGGTGATCAAGGGAAAGAAAGCCTATGGTTGTTCCGACTGGAAGGAGGGTTGTCCATTCGTTTTACAGCCAGATTGTAAAGGGAACGTAATCACTGCCAAGCAGATTCAGATTCTCTTACAACAACATATCCTTCCACATCCCGTTCGCATTGATGATGAACTGCGTATACTTATCCTCTCCACTCAGGGTTTTCCAATGGGTCTCCGTCTCCCCTCTGCTGATCGCCAAAAACATGAAACAAAACGGGTTAGCAAGAAGACTCCTGCTCCCAAGCCTTCTCATGGAAAAAATGCGGATTAAATCCCATAACTTCTGAGAAAAAGTAGCAAAAGAGTATAACTTACTGCTGAAAAGCTGGTTGCCATCATCACAATGGTTCCAGCCAGGTCTCCATCAGCCCCCATCTGATTGGCCATAATATAAGTGGCAACAGCTGTGGGAGCGCCTGCCATCAGTAAACCAATGGCAAAATCCAGTCCTGAAACATTTAACAACAGCATCAAGACACCCGTAATCAGTGGCAGAAAAATCAGTTTCATTGCAGTGGCAATTACCGCTTTTCCAATATCACCCTTCAATTTTTCCAGCGAAAAACTGCCGCCAATGGAGAGCAAAGCAAGGGGTAAGGTCATTCCTGTTGCGATATTAAGCGTTCGGTCAAGTATTGTTGGTATGGGCAGTTTAAAATAACTCCACGCGAGCCCGACAAGGGATGCCAGAATCAGCGGATTACTGACAAACTGTTTCATGATCTTTCTCGAACTGGTTTGCTGATGCTGGGGAAGGAGCAAGGCAAAAATTGCAAAGATATTCAACACAGGAACCAGAAACCCGAGTAAAATACCCGCCCTGGTCAAGCCAGCATCACCATAAGCGTTAAAGACAATGGCCAGACCAATATATGCGAGATTTCCCCTGAATGAGCCCTGACAAAAAGAGCCATGAACAGGTGCTGAAAAAGCACGCCACTTTCCATACAGGTAGCTTATAGAAAAACAACAGGAAACACCTGCACTCGTTGCCAGCACCAGGCGGAAGTTAAAACTGGTGGAAAAATCAGCACCTGCTATTTTATAAAAAAGTAAAAGAGGCAGACAGACATAATAGACCAGCGTATTGACTTCAGAAAAAAACTCTCCACTAACCAGTCTCAACCTGCGAATCGCATAACCAAGCCCAATAATAAGAAATACCGGAAGAACAATTTCGATAACATTTAGCATATCGGTATTAGTACCTGAGAGTGCATGCTTCTGCCATAAATTAAAATGGCTTGTTTACATTCTGTTAATCTGTTGCATCATCATTCATAGTAAGTATAGTTGCGTGACATGAAATAATAATCAAAGATCGTCGCGACAATTACACCATACAAGCGGTGCTAATTGAACAATCTTCTCAGGTATCCAATATGACAGGTTTAATTAATTATTGGCAAACGCTAAGCGCAATAAGCCAATCTGCTGTTGCAGTACTGGCAGCCTTAATATTCTATTGGTTTTTTCGTATTGTTATTCTTTCAAAGATTGAGAAGGCAGTCGAAGCAACTTCAAATGATCTTGATGATCGCATGGTGCAATTTGTAAAACAATTTCTCTGGATTGTTGCCATTTTATCCACTGTTACCTTAGTACTTAAGATTAATTCCATAAAGATTTCCCCATTGCTTGCCGGAGCAGGAATTTTTGGAGTATCAATCGGCTTTGCTGCCAAAGAAACCATAGCAGATATTCTCGCAGGTATTTTCCTCATTGCAGACCGCCCAATACGGGTCAAAGATCGGGTTAAGATTGAACAGATAGGCAGACATTGGGGTGGATGGGGTGATGTTGAGGATATTGGTTTACGTCGTACCCGCATTCGTAATACTGATGGGGTGAGTGTGAATTATCCCAATTCATTGCTGGCCAATTCAGTAATTACAAATTTTTCCTATAGCGACTCACCGGTAAGAGTGCGAATCCGTTTACAGGTTGATTACGCGGCTGATCTGGAGCTAAGCAAAAAGCTGATAATAGAAGCCATTGAATCCTGTAATAAGGTCATTCCAGGATCTGCCCAGGTAGTGGTTCGTTCGCTATGGGATGACAAAGGTGGCCACCAGCCAGCAGGGGTACTTCTTGAAGGACGCTATAAGATTAAAAACGTTCGTAGAAGAACATCAATTCGCTCAACAGTACTGACTGAGGTGCTTAAAATATTCCAAAAGAATGATGTGCCTCTTGCTATGCCCGGATTGAGAATAGAACAAGGTAGCAATAACAATAAATAGTCATTCTGATAGTTATCGGGCATATCTTGCTTTATGGGAGGAACATGACATCCTCTTTGATGCGCAAGCTATCTGATTGTTACTTCAGCTAGTTACAAGTCCATAGCTGTCACCTGATTTTACGTGACCAGTCTCCATCTGCATTATAATTAAAATCCAAGATTTCCCATGAGTCATTAAAAACATCGAACCCGCTACTTTTAGCATAAATAAAAAGTCTGTTTTTCATTGAAAAACAGACTTGCACCTCTTTTCTCTTCTTTCCCTAAAATAGATAGCTCCACTATTTAGCCATAGGAACAATAGTGGAATTAAAATTTTGTGGTATATTACGATTGAAAGTATTTATAAGCTTTGTATAGTAAAAATTCCGGTTCAATGAAATTTTCAACAGGAGAACAGAACAATGAAATGGAAAGAAGTATTAATAGCGTTTCTGGGAATGATGTTTCTGTGGGGGAATGCACAAGCGACTCCTACAGATATCACTGTCAGAATTAAAACCAAGGATGCTAAGTTTCTCGGAAGTAGCATGGGTGGTGCGCTGATCACTATTAAGGATGTCGACACCGGCGAGTTGCTCGCCAAGGGAGTAACTTCCGGTGGTACAGGTAACACCAAGGTTATTATGAAAACACCCGTCAGTCGGGGATCAGCCATTTCCGATGAGAAATCGGCAAAATTTACCGCAACTATTGATATTGAGGAACCAACTTTTATTCAAGTTACCGCACTTGGTCCATTATGCCAGCGCCAGGCAACCACTAGTGTTTCAGCAACACAATGGGTCGTCCCAGGCAAGCACATAACAGGTGGCGATGCCTGGATGATGGAATTGCCAGGATTGGTTGTCGATGTACTCTCCCCGCCAACCCACATCAAATATAAAGGTACCAAAGATGTTTTGATATCAGCCAACGTAAGCATGATGTGAGGCTGCCCTATCACACCAGGTGGTGTGTGGAATGCTGATTCGCTGGAAGTTGCTGCAATCATAACCAAGGACGGTAATAAGGTAAAAGAGCTTCCGATGAAGTACACGGGAGAAAAAAGCCAGTTTGCAGTGTCATTTACCCCCCCCGGCCCGGGAGTTTATCAGGCCATAGTATATGGTTACTTTAGTGCCACCGGTAATACGGGGCTGGATAAAGTTACATTTATTGTTAAAAAACCGAAGAAAAAATAGCTTTTTATCTAAATGATAAATGATGATTGGATCATAAATCATGCACGACTAAAGACTCATTGAACCGGAACCTGAGTTACTGTACGAACTACCTGATGGGCAAACGAATATTTTAAATAGACACTAACAAAGCAAGACTATTATCTCTGCCATCTTTTGCGATTACTGGCTGGCCATTGGCAAAGAATGCTTCTTTCTTCCAGCTGAATATCACAATTATATGTCCAGCCGTCACCTTTCATGAAAAGCAATTACAGCCTCTTTG
>Ga0256844_10000840_pt1 | contig 11579 bp, 2 predicted proteins | sample MusselsmetaG_FD_189100 | JGI IMG/M metagenome (GOLD analysis project Ga0256844, IMG submission 189100) | Mussel associated microbial communities from hydrothermal vent at the East Pacific Rise, Pacific Ocean - Mussels | ecosystem: Host-associated > Mollusca > Shell > Unclassified ... | reverse complement strand
AGAGAAACTAGCTCTTATGAAAGAAGCTAACTTCATGAAGAAGCTTAAGATGAAGAACCAAGTTAATCAGGCAAATAGGTATCAGATGTTAGCTACAGGTAACTCCAATAGCCAAACTGCTACAATAGCTGCAACTGTCAGAACTCCATACACTAGTATGGAAGTGAAGTAAGGAGAACTAGATGGCTATAATTTTCAAAGATGATGGTGGAGATTTACTAACGGATGCTAATCTAAGTAACCCCTATGAGAATGCATCTAAGCACTCAGATAATATACTTAAGATGGCTAATGCTGTTCAACAGAGATTTGATACTCAAGGACTCAAGAATGAACTAAGTATGAGAGAGTCTAACACAGCTATGGTTGCTGCTGATATTATGGCTGGTAAGCAAGTAGATTTTGCTTCTATAGATCCAGGAGCAGTTAATGGTAAAGAACTTACCGATCTAATGATGAAGAAGACAGAGTTTGACGCTACTCAACTTCATCAGGGTAACACTTATGCTGAACAAGTAAGAGCTAATGAAGCTAGAGAAGCTGCTAATGTAATACTTCAGGAAGATAGACAAGAGATTAAACTACAAAATATAGCACAGACTAAGTACATAAACGAAACTAGAAGACAGGCACAAGTTACAAAACAAGATGCTCAGGAGCTGAAGGAAGAGGAATTTGCTAAGACGCAAGTAGGAGAAGAGGCTGCAGCGTTGTTGGCAGAGAGTACTAGTTATTTACTAAGTATTAAAGATCCTGAACTTAGGAAGAAAGAAGCTAACCGTATAAGGAAAGAGTTTTCTGCAGACAAAGAAAACAAAGCAGGAATACTAGCTGGACAACAGTTGTTTGGTGAAACTAACCGTCTTGTAAACGAGTCTAGGGCATCTAAGCTTGAAGATATGGATCTAGCACTTAGTAGATTAGCAGATGACGATACTGCAGAGCCAAAACGAAAGTCAATAAGTAAGAAATGGGAACTTGATCCTCGCTCAAGCATGAGTATGTATACTCCAGAGGGAGAAACTATAGACAAAAGAAATACAATGGTGGTAGGAAGTGCTAAGGAGAAGATGGATAATATATATGATATTGCTAAATATGCTGCTAATCTTCGTCCAGCTACCAAGATGGAGCAAACTATAGGTATGGTTATGCCTCAAGACACTGTTGATAGAATGGGAGAGATACGCTTAGGGGATAGGATGTTAGCTGTAAGGTCTTCAACCGAAGCTGCTAAACTAGAAACTATGGTTGCAGGAGTTGTCTCTGATCTTAATGCTGCAATAAATGGTAGTACTGGTGCTAAGAAGAGAAGAATAACTGAAGAACTTGTAGAGTTTAAGAGATTAGTTAAGGATGGTACTAGAAGTAGTGCTATGAAGAAGAAGATTAAAGATTTCAAAGAAGCTACAAAGAACTTAGTATATAAACCTTCTAATATAACAAAACCATAAGGACTCGTATGAGCAATGCTGTACTGGATTTAATATATGGTAGTAATAGTCAACCAAGTGTAGATAATACTTCTTCAAATGCTGTATTAGATTTAATTTATGGACCTTCTAAAGGAGGTTCTAAAGGTAGACCTAGAACAGCTAGAGATGAATATGGTAATACAGAGAAAGCTGTAGCAAGTGAGAAGGCTAGAATAGCTCAATCTATGGCACTAGCTGATACAAGCCAAACTCCTATTGATCTAGGTAATGGTGCTACAGCTATACCTGATGAAGGCAAACCAGAAGAAGCTACAGCAGGTGGTACTTATATGGGAGAGATCTCAGATGAGTATGCATCTAAGCATAGAGCAGAAAGACTACAGAAGCAGAATATCCTACAAGAACAAGCATTAGGTCAACTTAGTGCTACCCAATATAAGAATGAGAGAAATGACAGACTAAGAAGCAAACCTACATCTATGCTTGAGAGACTAGCTAATGATATTGATGATGGTTTTGATGATGTGACTGATTACATCTTTGGTAAGACTAAGTATAAGAATAAAGCTGAAGAAGAAGAAGCAGCTAGAGCTGATATGAACTTAGAGTTTGATCAAGATGGTAATGCTATGTACAGTAGACAAACCACTATGAACGATAAATCACTAGATTCCCTTACGGGTGAATTGATGCAACTAGAAGATGATCCTGATGCTGATCAAATGATATACTATGGTAGAGTAGATAATCCTGATGGTACTCATTCCTACAAGATAGGAATAGCTGGAGTTGATCCTCATGGTAGAACTAAGGATGAGGATAGAGGTAAGGACATTACTTACTTATGGGCTAAGAGAACTAAAGATGCTGCTAAGTATGAAGCATTATTTCATGGTAACAGAACACTGCTCAAAGACAGACGTAATGACATAGGTACTGATGTAGAAGAGTATGGTGCAGGTAAGACAGAAATATACAATAATGATTTCTTACGGCTAGATGGGGGAGTATCCCTAGATAAAATTAAAACACTCAACCGTAGTAGTCAAGGCAAACTAGCAGAACTAGGTGTTAATGTATCAGGTAGATATGATAGTAGGGGAATGGAATCAGGTTATGCTGCTTTAGACAAAACTAAACGTCTATATGGAGATAATTCCAAAGAAGCTAAAGAACTAGAGTACCTTATGGGCAACATGGAACGTAAGGGTAAGAGAACTAGAGCACTAATCGATGCACCTATGGATCTAGTTAGTGGAGTAGGTTCTAGTGTACAGCAGTTAGCAGGTAGTTTAGGAGATACTGTATTAGATGCAATAACTCCAGGCAACAACTCACTCCTTGATAACTTTAAGAGTATGGAACAAGCTGATAAGACTTGGGGATACAAAGGTAGGAAAGAAACTGAAGTACTAGGTAGACAAGCAGTACGAGAGTTTAAGAAGGGTAACTATGTAGGTGCATTAATGAAGGGTATTCAAGCATCACCTGATACAGTAGCTCAATCACTTCCTGATATGGCATTGATGTTTACTGGTATGGGGACAGTAGCTAAGGCTACACAAGCTGCAGCTAAACTAGCTCAGTCTAAAGCTATTACTAAGGCTCTAGATGCTGCTAAGACAGCAGGTAAGACAGGCATACAATTAGAAGAAGTAGGCAAGGTAGCTGCTTCATCTGTAGCAACTAAGAAACTCATGAAAGAAGCTATGGAAACAGCTACTAAGAAGTTCGATAACAGTAAGTTTGCTAGGTATATGGACCCAAGAGAGAATATAGGTCTAGCAGCATTCGCAGCCAAACAAACCAACAACCAGATAGACGAGAGACTAGAGAATGGTGAAGATAACACAAACATAGCTAAGGTTGGAGCTATGTTCGCTTCTAACTATGTACTAGGGGGTATAGATAAGATTGCTCTTAAGCAACAGCTTAAACCAGTATTCGCAGAACCTATCAAGAAAATGATGAAGTCTATCCCTAAAGAAGGTATGGTAGCTGTAGCAGCTAAAGCTGCAGGAGTAGTGGCTAAACTAGTTAAAGCAGGTTCAATAGAAGCAGCTCAAGAGTACACTCAGACTTATGGTGAGACTATTAATGCTGGGCTAGGTACAGATAAGTATGGTAATAACCCGTTTAGTGAACACTTCCTAGACGAAGCTACTAAAGGAGCATTGCTAGGATTTGGTGCTGGTGGACTTATGCATGGAGCAGCTATGGGAGCAAGTTCTTTAGGTGTTACACTAGATAGTCGCAAGAAGAAGGCTAAAGCTAAAGATGATAAACCTCTTAGTGGGCTAGGAGAAACTGCCTTTAGTGGTGCATCTGGGTTTGATACTAAGCAAGAGCTTACTGAGAAACTAGACCTTGATGGTATCGATACTAAAGAGAGTTTTGATGAACACATAGATAAAGCACTAGGGGTAGCTACTAACTCCAGTATGGAAAGCATTTCTAGTATCGTTAACAATATGATAGAGATAGGTAAGGATAAGGGCTACTATACTGATGATGAAGTTAAGGTACTAGAAGAGAAGCTTTATAATAAGCAAAACCCTCATATCCAAGAACTTAAGACTATCATAAATAATGATGCTAATCTGAATACAGATGGAGCTAAGGACAAGTTTAGAGCTATTCTTCAACGATCTGGTGCTCACATGAAGGAATTTACTGAGAGTATAAACGATCAAGTAGAGAAGGGTAACCTAGATGGTCAGAAAGTAGTTGACTTCATTACTGAAGAGACATTAGATCCTACGTTCTTTAGCAGACATGTTATGTATAGAGCTAACATAAGTTTACTGAGTAAATCTATTGGACTAACATCAGCTAACACTGATACAGTAATAGACGAGATGATAGACAACAACAACAGAAACACAAAAGAGACAGAAGAAGCGATAGAGGTTCTGTCTAAGAAGTTCAAGGAAGATCCTGATGGTGGTATGGACTTCTCTGATTGGGATGGTAACCTCAATGATATCATTGCTAATGAAGATGATCAAGGTAGAGGAGTGTTGTCTGCTATACAGAGAATACTGGCTGTTGTAGGTAAAGCCAACGAAAGCATTAAGGATGATACTGTAATACCTCAAATAGCTAATTACCTAAGTAAACTAGCCAAAGAGACTACAGACACCTATAAGCAACCATTTATTGATAGTATCACAGGTATAGAACACTTCTCTCTACTTAAGAAAGTATCATATGCGTTCAAAGAGATGAGTAATGATAATATAGAAGCATTCTTGACATACCAGCAGGACTTATTAGACTCTCCCTTATTGCAGAGTACTTATGATCCAAGTAATAAGAAGACTACAGAGAATGTAAGTTACGATATTATAACTAGTGGTAAGAACTACGGTAAGAGATCGTTACAAGAATATTTACATGATGCACTTACAGCACTAGCTATTGATGATCCTGTCAAGAGTAAGGCATATCTAGGTAACTTGATAGAGAATCTAGGTTACTGGGTTAAGACAGAAGGAACTCTGGCAGAGACAGACAAACTAGCTAAGACAATAGAAGAAGAAGCCAAGCTCAAACTAGAACTACTGAACCTACTTACTCACTTAAGGGATGGTACTAACGCTAAAGAACCTATTGATATGCAACAGGTGTTTGATGACATTGCTCCTGTAGCTAAAACGAAGAAGAATGGCAAAGAAGAAACTAGTCCTAATGAGTATAATGATACACTCAAGGAAGCAATAAAGAATATTATAAATGGTAATGCTGACTTAAAGAAGGCACTTAAAGAAGATCATAATTTAGACCTAAAGGACTGCTAGTGGCATGTGATATAAGTAAGGTAGTAGATCTACTGAAGAAAGATAAGGCTCTTGGTGACACTATTACAGCACTTATAGCCGATAGTAAGGTCAAGGAAGAGAACAAACTAGAGATTGAGGCATTGAGAGCTGAACTAGCTGATGCTAAGACAGCAGATAAGTCTTCTATCCAAGATGAGATTACAGCTAGTAGAAAGCTTATGAATAATGCATCTAAGAGGATAAAGACTAAAGTTACAAATATGAAAGTAGCTAATATAGATCTTCCTAAGAGTAAAGAAGCAGAAGCAAACACAGAATACCCTACGGTAAGTGAAGTACTACGATCAGGTAAGCTTAGTGCAGCACTGGTTATAGCTAGAAATGCACTGTTTACAGGACTAGAGTTTGTAGGAGTTAAGGATATCGACACTAAGATAGACAGTTTAATAGACTTTGCTGCTACAGGAGCTAAACGACTACAGATAGCTATTGTAGACCCCCTCACTAAAGTAGTAGGCAAGAATGCACTGAAGTCTCCTCACATAGAGAATGCAAGTAACTTCATCTCTACTATGGGAAATGCTGTACGAACTTTCTACGATAGAGATATAAAGATCACTCCTGACCTAGTAGAGTTTGCTCCTGAACTAGCTAAGTTCCTGGAAGCACATAATGGTAAACTACCAGAAGAGTTATCTAACACTATGATTTATGCTCTAACACAAGTACTGGCAGGTAAGAAAGAAGCATTAGCAGGTGTACAGGATAACATTAACATTGCTGAAGACTTAGGGCTAGAAGGTGAATACCTATCGGCTACGGACTTAGAGGATTTAAACAAGAGAGGTGCTATAAGTTCTTCCATTATTAAGGCTATTGCTAACGTAATAAAGCAGAAAGTAGATGTAGGATATGACCTAGCTGAAGATGGTCTTGGAGAGATAGATATAGAAGATGAGAATGGCAATATCAAGACTATTGAGTATGATCCATCTACGGACTTTAGTTTACGAATAGCTGAAGCCTTAGCTGCACACTTGATAGCAGAACTAGTTGAAGCTGGTGTATTACATACAAGTAAAACTAAGCTGTCTACAAGAACAGATGAGAACCAGATACCTTTCCTTAAGTTTAATGAGACATTCAATGGTGGATATGGTAAGCTATTAGCTAGGGCTAATGCAGCCAACAAACTGAGTCAAGAGATATCAGAGGTATTCGGGGAAGACTCATTATTTGATACCTTCTACACTGAGAAAGATACTCTACCTGATAACAGTAAGAGACTGAAGAATGGTCAACCAGTAAGTAGTAAATACCAGAGTACTATAGATAAAATAGAGAGAACATACTACGAAATAAGTGATAGCATGAAGTCACTAGTAGGTATGTCTCCTGTAGAACTAATAGAGATGTTTGGTATACATCCACATGATGTATCTCCAACTAGTTATACACTGTTAGGACTATCTGAAGAAGAGGTAGCTGTTATATATGGCATACCTCCTCATGGTGTCAAGTTTGCCTCCCTTGTTACTACACATGAGAACAGGGTTAAGAGCCAAGTAGCAGCAGAAGGAATAGAAGAGATAGCCTACAAAGGATCTATCTTAGGTAAGCTATCCACTATAACTAGTATTCTACAGCTTAATGAGTTCCTAGACGACCAATTACACTTTGGAGCTAAGGTAGGTAGTAATGCTAGATTCTATCTAGAAGGTAATGGAGTACTTACTCCTCAAACAGATAAGTCCCTAAGAGCCTTATTGAATACCCTCAACATGAAGAAGAGTATTTCTACAGAAGCTAACAATGAAGAGTTATTTCTATTCAAGATGGATGTTACACAAGGACTACCTGATGCATATCTGAAGAAAGGGTTTTCTGGAGAAGACAAAGTAAATCCTGAAGATACCCATATAGAGTTTGAACATGGAGCATCTAAGCTACAGGCTGAACCTAAGACTAGAGCACTCCTTAAGAGAATACTCACAGGTAACACTAAGAAGGGTGATACTAAAGCTATTGCAGCTATTACAGATGTTAAGAGTCTACAAGCACTATCAGCACTACTAGCTTTAGAAGAGTACTTACAGGCTATAGAAGGCAAGAAAGAAAGTTTTAATACACAGGTAATGGCTCAATCAGATGCCAAGAACCAATCAGTAGCACTTCGTACTATGAAGAGTGGTAGTTTAGAAGATGCTGCTCCTCACCTAGCTAGTGTTGGAGTACTTACACAAACATTCTTAGCTACATTGTTAAAGAAGCATTCAGGTACTCAAGCTGACTTAATTCAGGCTATGATAGACGATCCTACTAAACAAGACATAGAAGTGTTGAAGGATGCAGGTATCAGTATACAAGATGCATATCAAGAAGTAACTATCAAGTTCCTAGAGGATATGGCAGGTACAGCTATGCTGAAGATGCTAGAAGGAATATTCGGTAAACTAGTTGAAGTAGACAGCAAAGGCAATACTGTAGCTACTCCAGCAGGTAGAAATTTCTCTAAGCACCCAGTAATGATTCACTTATATGGACAACTAGCTGATAGTTTGGCAGAGAGTCTTGGTGTAGCAGCTAGAGAAGAACTTATCAAGATATTAGTTGATTCTTTGAAGACTAAGAAAGCTAAAGGTAGAGAGTTAAGAGATTTAATGAATAACCTCAATGCTGCTATAGATGAGGCGTTAATTAAGGGTAACAGTAATAGTCCTGAACACAAGAGATTGTTTCCTATGAAGATAGGCAAAGATAAACGTACAGCATATATGAGACAAGCTAAGGGTGTTGAGGATGATAGCAATACAGAAGATATGCTACAGCATATTAGCCTTATTGTAGGAGAGTTGTTAGGACAGAACCTATTCGCAGCACTAAGTGATACATTTGCTCCATTTAAAGAGCATAATGAAACTATCACAGAAGCATACAACATCACATTTGCTGTAGGGTTAGCTCTCAACGAAGCTATGCTGACATTGAATAACTTCAAGGACAACCTTAGTACTCCTAAAGCAGTATTAGATGAAATTTTAAATATGACATTAGGTAAGTATGCGTTAAAACTAGGTAGTAAGAAAGCAGGTGGTCAAGAACTTACTATCAGTAAGAATGAGACAGATCCTACTGCTTATGCTGAAGGTAAGGACAGAGCTATAGCAGATGGTGGAACTAAGATGAGAGTTAAAGTAGGTAAGACTAGTATCTCCTACAGACCTCCTAAGAGTAGACCTAAGCCTACTTCTACATCAGTATTGCCTGTAAGTTCACACTTACTGGATGCTAACATCGTAAGTAAGGTACTGAAGTACTTGAGAATTAACCAGGTATTTGATGCATTCATAGCGAATGGTAAGGTCAGACTTGTAACCGAGTTACTAGGTAATATTGCTTACTTAGAAGAGACACTCGACAGTAAACATGAAGTAGAGTCAGCACTAGAAGGTGTTAAGAAAGCCAGAAAGCTATTTGAGAATAATATGAGTAAGGAGTTATCTACAGCCTTTGGTAATGCTCTTACAGAGATCAGTAAGAAGTATCACTTAGATATTAATGACGTAGGTGTATTGAGTACACAACTAGAGAAATTAGAAGATACTCTTACAGATAACTTGAAGGATATCAATACTAACAGAGAAGCTAAACGACTAGATGTTACTTATGTAAGTCAGTTCGGTGTGAATGGTAAGTTAATACTTAAAGATGGTAAGATCATTGCACTTAAGTATAACGTAGGACTAGAGCCTACTATCCTAACTGCAGATGCTAATGGTAACCCTATCTCTGAAATGAGTAACGAAGAGATTAAGCAACTAGTTATATCTACATTACTTCGTAATAACGACAACATGACTGGTGACAAAGTTAAGACAGCAATGAGACTTGTCACTAAAGTTAGAAACAAAGTTCTGAATGATAAGTTGAATACTGAGAGAGGTACTAGACTGAAGCAACTAGATAAACTAGATGGTATGCTTACTACACTAAGCCTCAATGACGTAACTACTAGATTAGATAGTATTATGAATACAGGTACTAGAGAAGATGTACCAACTATCGTAAGTGCTCCATCTGACTATGCTGCCGATCTAGTTGTAGATGCTTTACAAGAGGTTGAGGATAAACAGAAGTTAGCTAAGAAAGTACGAGAAGAAGACAAGAAGAACGAAACCACTAAAGGTAACGACTCTGAGTTTGATCCTACTACTGTTAAAGAAGCTAATGAGATGGCAACAGAAATAGAAAATAAGAATACACTAGTTTCATTTGACTTTGAAACTAATATGACTGAGAAGCATGATGATATTTCTAAGAATACTCCTAACGAGGTATATGCTAGTAAGGGACACTGGGAAGATGGCAAATACATTGAAGAATCTCATATACATATAGTACTAGCTATGGGAGAGGATGCTGCAGAGAATGATAAACTAGCTGGAGAGAAAGAAGCTAACTACAATACATCTGAAAGTGTACAAGAGATAATTGATGGATCTCCTGCTAACGGAGCAATAGTAGCTAAAGATAAGGCTGATATGCTCAAGCAGTTACATACGTTTGTAGGTGATCATTCTGTAATAACATTTAATGGTACTGACTTCGACATGAAAGTGGGAGAATTAAATAATAAGCATTATGACCTAAGAACTATAGGAAGTAGTACATTTAGAGAGAAGGATATGGGTTCTGCTACTAAGGGTAAGCTGACTGAGTATCATGAAGCATTTACAGGTAAAGTAGAAACTGATCCTGATGCAGCTCACAGTGCCTCTTACGATGTCAATCTTACTGCTGAACTAGCAGGAGAATTTGCTAATAATATTATTGCTTATAAGAATGATGGTACTCCTATACAGCAAGTAGGGAAGATAACTAACAATGATTATGACTATGATGGATCACTAGATGAGCAGATAGGAGATATACTTGAAACAGTAGAAGAGAAGGCTAAGACTGAACTAAGTTCACTCAATGTAATAGACTTCTTTACAAAGATGCTCCAGAATGGCTCTAAAGAGGAAGAAGTATCTTTCTTAAGTGCTACTATGACTAAACTAGTTGAGCCTATCCTAGCCCATACTGAAGAAGTTATAGACGTAATAGAGAGAGAGACTGACTTACCTTATGCTAAGGGACATGCTCTTACCTCTGTAGATAGTAATGCAGATGTACTAGTTATTGATCAACCTAGACACTACAATGGTAAAGACTCATCCACAGCAGAAGTATTTGTGCATGAGGTTATTCACCCTATAACTAAGATGTTATTCCACAGTAAGAGGATTAAGCATTTCTATCAGAAAGAGTTACGCCAGATTGATAACTTATTTGCTGAAGTACGTTCTAGGATTAATGATGAAAACTACCAGGACTGGTTTGGTAAGGGAGATCTAGCTAAAGCACAATACGAATATGTATTCAAAGAGAGTAAGGGTTCTAAAGAATTTGTAAACTACCTTCTAAGTAATCACATCTTTGGTAACAAAGTAGATATGGAATTAGGACCAATTAGAGATAATTTATTAGACATGCCTGAGAAGGGTGGTATAGTAAATGCTGTACTTACAATTCTAGCTAAGATAATAAACAGCATAATGGGTAAGAAAGAGAAGTTTGCTACTGACCTAGTTATGGAGCTGATACTAGATGTCAATGGTGTGAACATCAAGAACAAGAAGATAGTCGGTAAGACTATGACTAGAACCTTTGACTTCTTGAAGACACTAGATTATCAGATGAAATATGCGAAGATGGATGGCAGATTTAAGAAGATTAAAGAAGCTGCAGCTACATGGAGACTAATAGGTGATAACGTACCTAGACTATCTGAGCAACTAGCTGATAGTTCAGACTTCAGAATACTCTTGGCTGACTTACTTCCATCAGGTACTAAAGATATTCCTTATGTGGATCATAAGATACATTCTTCTATCATCGCTAATGATAGAGAAGATGCTATTAAACAGGTAATGAGAAAGATCCTAAACCCTACAGGTAAGGGACGAAATCTTGTCAATAACTCTGATGACACACTTCTTAAGGAAATAGTAGTAGACCTAGACCTACAAGCACTTTATGAGATAAAGGGTATTACAGTAGATAACATTATGGAAATGATGTTAGATGAAGAAGTACTTACTAAGTATGAGAATGATCTACTAGCTCAGATTGAAGATGTGTATGTCTTTAATGAGGAGGAGAAAGTAGACATCATGAGATCTACTAAAGATTTAGCTACTGGTATGTTGTACAGAAAGATGAATATAGGTACAGGTAAGGACTATGTCCATATAAATGCCTACAACATCGCTAAACTACATGCGTATGGCAAGTCTTCTACAGCATCAGATAGTGG
>Ga0256844_10000839_pt1 | contig 11594 bp, 7 predicted proteins | sample MusselsmetaG_FD_189100 | JGI IMG/M metagenome (GOLD analysis project Ga0256844, IMG submission 189100) | Mussel associated microbial communities from hydrothermal vent at the East Pacific Rise, Pacific Ocean - Mussels | ecosystem: Host-associated > Mollusca > Shell > Unclassified ... | reverse complement strand
TAATTGGATAGAGATGCGATTTATTTTTTTTATATTTGTTATTGCTTCTCTGCTCAATGCAGATGGAGTACCTGCTGGCACGAAGATAGAAAACATTGCAAGATTGAACTATGTTCAGGATGGTATTGATTTTAGTGCACAGAGTAACAAGGTAGTAGATATTGTTGACCAGAAGATAGACATGCAGGTGGTATGTCAAGAGAGTTCAGTCGTTGTTGTTGGTGTTTCAGAGAAAAAAAGAGCATTGGCTTTTCGTCTGACCAATCGAGGAAATGGGGTAGATAGTTACGACTTTCAAACCTTAGAGGGTGAAAACTCAAACTTCTCTGTTGAGAATGGAGAGATTTACTTGGACAATGGAGACGGTCTCTTCTCTCTCGCTTCAGAGCAACTTGTTAATGAGGTGAATCTTAGCCAAGATGAGAGCCGAACACTCTTTTTTGTAAGTGACATTCCTAACAATGCAGAAGGCATTGCCTCAAATGGTATTAAGATTCACTCTAAATTGCAAGGAAATTTACTCTATGGAGCATCAAAAGATTTGGGTGACTATTATGCTGTTATGGTTGCCAAAGAGGATAAGTTAAAAGACTTCTGTAGTTATGAGGTCTCTACTTTGGAGCTAAAACTAGAGAAGCATGCAGTACTTTCAAGTGATGAGCTTTATGCTGGTACGACCATACACTATAGCATTGCTGTAAAGGTCATTGGTACAGGAGTGGTAGAGGAGATTGTGGTGAGTGATAAGATTCCTAAGGGTACGGTCTATGTGCCTAATACTCTTCAGTTAGATGGTGTCGCTTTTGGTGACTTTAATGGTACAGCCATAACGGTGGCAATTGGTGAGATTGAGCAGGTTGAAGAGAGTGATGATCCAAAACACTTAATTACTTTTGATGCCAAAGTACTGTAGGAGGTCTCTTTAACTACTTTTTTAAGTGTTTAGAGAGGTCTCCTCAAAATTTAGAACAAAGGATACAAGATGAAAAAAACAGCTTTAACAACCTTAATGGTTTTGATGAGTTCAGTAGCACTACAAGCTAACGTGAGTATTAGCTCAGCCTCTTTTCAGGAGAGAGCCGAGGTTCAGAGTAATGGTGAAAAGAAGATAGTTTGGGTAAAAGCTTCAAAGGTTGTTCCTGGAACGGTCATTCGTTATGTAAATGGGTTAGAGAATAGTGGAGATAAAGCTGCTGAGAAGTTAGTTATTAACAACCCCATTCCTGAAAACATGGAGTATGTTGCCAGTACAGCAAAGTGTAAAAGTGGTTGTTCTGTGGTCTATTCGGTAGATGGTGGAAAAACATTTAATACGCCTTCAGATCTTTTTGTGGGTGAAGGTAAAGAACGTCATGTTGCTAAGGCTTCAGAGTATACCAATATTAGATGGGTACTAGATAGGCTAGATGCAGAGTCAAAAAGTTCTGTTGAGTATAAAGCTCGACTAAAATAGATTAGGTTTTAACCCTTAAATAGAGTGTTTCGGGAACGTTCTTTTTAAGGGTTAAATTAAATAATAATAAGGATATATAATGAATAAATTTTTAAGTATGGTGGCAATTTTGGCACTTAGTAGTGTTGGGGCTGTAGCAGCTGGAACGGCAGTAAATACATCAATAACAAATACAGCAACATTAAACTTTAATGTTGGTGGTGTAACACAAACAGAAGTAACTTCAAATGAAGACAGTTTTGTTGTGGATAAGAAGATTGATTTTGTTTTAACACATGAAGATGCTACCAAGCATTTAATTGTAGTTGCAAACAAAGAAGATGCTCCACGTGAATTTAAATTGGTAAATGAGTCTAATGCACCACAAAAATATAGTATTGCAGTGAGTGACTTAACTGGAAATGAAGTATATGATGCTAAAGCAGATTCTGCTGTAATGCAAAACCTTGAGTTTAGTATTGATGGTGGAGCATGGACATCTGGACCTTTAGCTACGGCAGAATTAGCAGCTGATGCTTCTGTAACTATTTTAGTACGTGGTGATGTTCTTGCTTCTGCAACAGACGGTGAAGTGATGAACGTTCAGCTTGAAGCTACAGCTGTAAAAGATAATGGAACAACAGCTGAAGTAAGTACTGCTACAGCAGATGATAAAGCAGCAGTAGATACCGTTCTTGGTGAAGGTGCAACTGTGACAGATTTTGGAAATGCTGAGTTTGACGGTAAATACTCTGCATGGGCAGGATATTTGGTAAATACACCAAATGTTGATCTTACTAAACTTTCTTGTGTCTTTTCTGATGCAGTAACAACAACTGCAGCTAATTCAAAACGTATTCCAGGTGCAACAGTTGTTTATGTATTTGACTTGAACAATACAAGTACTTCTACAGATGCATCAGGAATTACATTGGCAGATACATTAAATGATGCATATGACCTTACGGGTACTGTAGCAAGTGCTAAAGCTCAGACTGGTGTTACTACAGCATGTACTTGTACTAATGGTGATGCTGAAGGTGGAAATGGTGGTACTGCTTTAGGTGGTGATGCTGTTGTTGCTGGTCAAGATGTAACACTTTCAAACTTGAGTGTTACTAAAAATTCACATACATGTGTTTCTATTCAAGCAAAAATTAAATAATTGTAGGGTGTAGTCCCCGACTACACCGACAAAACCAAACACGAATTTTAGAAAAAATAAAAAAGACGAAAGGAGAAACATAAATGCAAAAAACAATTAAATATTTTATAACCACTATGCTGTTTCTCTTTTCCTCTTTTTTATATGCCCTAGAGGTTGGTGACCTCATTAGCAACACGGCAATGGTAAATTACAAAGTACATGGCATCGCTAAAGAGGTGGAGTCAAATACTGTAACCCATACCCTTAGTGCCAGTGAAGCAGAGATTTCATTTCTTTATGCGACACAGAGAGCAACCACTGAGAGTGTTCTAGGGACAACAGCCTACCGTGATGAGAATGGAGAGTTGCATGTCTCAGAGACTACTACTTTGAGTGATGGAACAATACTTGGAAATGACAGCCGTGTATCGTTAGAAGATACAGGGGTTTATGGGGTTAAAGATACAGCAATTATTCAGGTAACAGACCTTGACCAAAATATTGACCGAACAGTAAGAGACTACCTAGAAGTAACTATTAGTGTTGAGAATGGAGACAAAGAGGTTCTGCGTCTCATTGAAACAGGACCCGATACAGGTCTTTTTTTGGCATATATTGCGTTGACAGATAAGAGTAAAAAACTTTATGATAATCAACTCTATGTTGTGGCTGGTGAGACCATTGTGGCAGAGTATGATAACCAAAGTAGTCAAGCAAAGAGTGACTCGGCTGTAGTGGTCATACGAAAAGAGTTCAAAGTGTGGATGGAGAAACAGGTTAACAAGTCAGAAGCATCAGTGGGAGAGCTTTTGAGCTATAGTTTAACAGTGCATAATGATGAAGTATTTATGGTTCGTGAGTTAAGACTCACCGATGCACTCCCGTTAGGTTTGAAATATAGATCTGGAACAGCAAAATTAGGGGGAAAAAAGGTTTCGGTAGAGCTTTCTGAAGATGGAAAGAGTTTCCATTTTTTACTTCCTGAGTTAGCAGCACACTCAACGTTGGAGTTGAGCTTTTTAGCTTCTGTAACAGCTGGGGTTCATGAGGGAAAGATTGTCAACCAAACATGGGTAGAGCAGGGTGAGAGTTTCAAGTCAAATGTTGCAACAGTATTAACCACCGTTAAAGAGGAGTTAATGCGTAGCAAAGGCATTATTGTCGGGCAGGTTTATGACCAAGCCTTTGATGCCAACAAAACAGGACATGGTGTTGCAGGTGTACGTCTCTACTTAGAGAGTGGAGTCTATGTGCTGACCGACCAAGCTGGAAAATATCACTTTGAAGGGGTAGATGCTGGGCGACACATTGTACAAGTGGACAAAGCACTGCTTCCAAAGGGTTATGTTATGGGAAGTTGTCAAGATAATGCACGTTTTTCAGGAAATAATTTTTCTCAGTTTGTATCGGTTGGGAGAGGTGCTTTAAAGCGTGTCGATTTCTGCCTTTTGCGAAACAGTGAAAAGCTAGAGAGTAAAAAAGAGAAAGATGCATTTGTCATTCCTACGAAAGTAGATGAGATGCCAAACTACACATCTAAAGCGTTAAACAAAGGTAAACATAGAGAAATTTTGTGGCCACCAGAGGGGTATGTTCCTTTTATTCCCAGTATGAAAATGGCGATTAAACACCCTAAAAATGAGCGTATTGAGATTAGTCTAAATGATTACTTTGTAAGCAAGGTTAACTATGATGGAAGCGTCAATAGCAAAAACTCTGAAAATAGCATTGAACTCTATCGTGGGGTTGACCTTTTGGAGCGTAGTAACCTCATTAGAGTAAAGTTTTTTAACAAAAGCAACAAGCTGGTTAAGACGTTAGAGCGAAAGGTTCATGTCTCTTCAACACCTGTTCAGGCAATTTATGTAAAAGAGAATTCACACACCGTAGCCGATGGAAAAGTCTCTCCTGTTATTGCTGTAAAGTTTTTAGATGATGCAGGGCATCCTCTTCGTTCTGGTATGACAGGAACGTTTTCTGTTGAAGCTCCTTATTCCTCACAAGAGGTACTCGATCAGATGCAGAACAACCCGTTAGCCATGCAGAGTGCTGAGAGTAAATACACCGTACACTCAGAGGGGATTGCCTACATTAAACTACAACCAACAACTGCGTCTGGTGAGGTGATGTTGCACTTTAATCTTCAAGGTAGAGATGAGGTCGTTAGAGCGTGGCTCAAACCTGCACTGCGTGAGTGGATTATGGTTGGATTTGCAGAGGGGACAGTAGGCTTCAATAAGCTCTCTGGACACAAGGAGTCGCTTGATACCATTTCAAATGGTGACAAGACCATTAAAGAGGGTAGAGTCTCATTTTTTGCAAAAGGAAAAGTTAAAGGTGACTGGCTACTTACCATGGCGTATGACTCAGGGAAAGAGACCAAAGATGCAAAACTCTTTAGTGAGATTGATCCTGAGCAGTATTACACACTCTATGGAGACAGTACTCAGCAGTACCAAGAGGCTGCAAGTCGTAAGAAGCTCTATGTAAAAGTAGAGAAAGAGCAGTTTAACCTACTTTTTGGAGACTTTAATACGGACTTAACCTATACAGAACTCTCTGCTTATTCGAGAAGCTTTACTGGGGTTAAGGGTGAGTTTCATGGTGAGAACTTAGAAGCAAAAGCTTTTGTATCAAATACGGAACAGCTCTTTGTAAAAGATGAAATTCGTGGAGATGGAACTTCTGGTTATTACTATTTGAAGTCTAAGAATGTTATCTCTTTTACAGAAAAAGTGACCATTGAGGTACGCAACCGTTACCGTGCAGAAGAGGTTGTTGAGCGTATTGCTCTACAGCGTTTTAAAGATTATGAGATTGACTATACATTAGGTCGTATCTATTTTAATGAACCAATTTTCTCTAATGATGAGAAGTTTAATCCTCGTTATATTGTGGTAGATTATGAAGTGAACGGAGATGGTGGAAAACATTACACTTATGGTGGAAGAACAGCTGTTAAGACAAAAGATGGAAACATTGAAGTTGGTGCAAGTTACATCTCTGAAGATTCAGGAAAAAAACGCTCAACCCTTCAAGGAACAGATGTACGTGTTAAGCTGGGTACATCGACTCAAATACGTGCAGAGTATGCAAAGACAAAAACAGTTGAATCTTCTGTCAGTAGTCAAGGGGAGGCGAAGTTAGCAGAGATTGAGCATATTAGTAATGGGATTCATGCTCGTGCTTACTACCGTGAGCAGGAGTCTGCTTTTGGTCTGGGGCAACTCAGTTCAAGCTTGGGGGCAACAAGAAAAGTTGGACTTGACTTCTCTCAACAGTTTGAAAATCGTTTAACTCATCAAGCCTCTATTTATCGTGAGAGTGACCTTCTTAACAATATTAACTCAGATGTATTGGAGTTGAGAACTCAAATAGAGAGACAAGATTGGGGTGGTTTTGTAGGCTATCGTTATGCTAAAAGAAGTTTTGATGATATCTCTCAGCAGATTTTATTGGGAGCTTCAAAAAGCTTTTTTGACCAAAGATTGAAGCTTAGAGTGAGTCATGAAGAGAGTATTTCTGACCAAGAGAGTACCCTTTTCCCTACCAAGACAGGTGTTGGTCTGGACTATGCTTTAAGTGCATCGATGGATCTATTTTCTAACTACGAGTGGGCAAGTAGCTACGAGCAAGGGCGTGTTGGGGTACGGTTTAGACCATGGACAGGAATGAGTGTTGAGAACACAACCTTGAGTGAGATTAAAAATGACAGCCAAAATGTCTACAACACTTTGGGTGCATTACAGAGTTTTCAGTTGAGTGAAAGAGTTAGCATAAATGTTGGATTAGAAGAGGGACGACTTGTTGATGGAAATTCTACAGAGTTAAGTGGTGACTTCCATGCCTACCATTTAGGCATGAACTACAATGAAAAACTCTACTCTGCAAATTTTTCAGCAGAGTTTAGAGATGCATCCGATGGAGAGAAGTTGAACCTCTCTACAGCACTTTACACTCAGGCAAATGATGCTTTGGCATTGGCAGTTGGTGGCTTTTTAAACCTTGATGATGGGCTTGACCTAAGAACAGGTGAACGCCATAAAAACTCCGATACAAATCTACGTCTCTCTATGGCGTATCGACCTGACGAGACCGATACTATTGTTTTGGAGAAGCTTGACTATGTTGCTTCAAAACAGGAGAAAGGTGCTGAAATTTTTAAGAGTGAAAAACTGATTAACAATCTGAATCTTAATCTCACTCCTACTAAAAAGAGTGAACTCTCATTGCAACATGGAATTAAGTATGTAAAAGAGAGTGTAGATGAGTTTGAGTACAAAGGGATTACTCAACTTTTTGGTCTAGATACACGTTATGATCTAACTAAAAATTGGGAGCTTGGGCTACAAGGTTCATGGCTCTATGCACAGAGTGCTAATAACTCAGACTATGGTTTTGGAGTTTATTCAGGGCATAACTTGTTTGATAATATGCTCTTAACTGTGGGGTACAACTGGCAAGGTTTTGAAGACCAAGATTTCTCTCTTCAGACCTATAGAATGGAAGGGGCTTACTTTAGATTTAATATGAAGTTTGATCAAGAGAGTTTAAAAGATACGGTAGAGATGATGTCATGGTAAAATTTTTATTTTTATTTTTAATTTTATTGAGTTCTTTCGTTTTTGCAGACTTACAGTATTTAGCTAAGAGTGTTGGTCCTCACACATCATTCGAATCAGTAGGAAATAGTTGGACAGATGCTCCAGATGATGGTATGAAAGCATTTGATATTGGTTTTAATTTTCCATTTAATGGGACTACATATAGTAGGGTATATGTCTCAACGAATGCTGCCTTAACCTTCCAAAACAATGAAACATTCCCTTATAGGAATAGAGATGTAACTTACATTGATCAGAGTATTTATCCATACTGGGATGATTTAAATCCTTCAGTAGGAGGAACAGTGAAATATGGAACGGTTGGAGTAGGAGATGCAGAACATTTTATTATTGAGTGGAATGTTGTTCCTCATTATGGTACGGGAGGGAAATATACTTTTCAAGTAGTATTATATAAAAATGGAAAGATTCGTTTCCGTTATGATAGTAACAGTGATACTGATGGTAGTTCAGCGACCATTGGAGTAGAGGAAGATGCAAGCCACTATGACCAACATAGCAATGATAATAGTAGTACCTTTGATGCTACACAAGATATCTTATATCGACCGTTGGTTCATTTAAGCCCAATTATTCCTAATTGTACGAGTCCTATTGCTAAAGTGGAGATGAGTACTTATGACCGTAGTAGTGATAACCGTCATGCTGCTAATGAGTATAGTTTTGAAACACTTATTCAGAACTATGCAACCGATGAGCATTGGTTTGGGAGTGGCTATCAAAATAACATAGATGGTGAAAAAAATCCTTATGGCTCAGATCATAATTATTTAACAATTTTTGAGGGCTATATCTATCTTCCTGATTCTGGAACCTATAAGTTTGGAGTAGATGGTGATGATGCTATTGAACTTTACTTGGATGATAAGTTGATTACTGGTTGGTATGGTGGTCATGGAAAGCATTATCATGAGGAGTATGCCATTAATGTTGATGTTCAGGCTGGTTGGCATAAGCTGGAGTATCATCAAGAGGAGATAAATGGAGGAAATAACTACTACCTCTATTGGAAACGACCCAATGGTAATATGGAGAAAGTTCCTGCCTCTCAGTTTTTTCACTGTAGTGCAAAGGTAACTAAAACTTCGGTAGTGACCTCTGACCCTACCAATGGAAGTAGTAATCCAAAGAGAATTCCAGGGGCTACGATTGAGTATAGAATAGAGGCGACCAACTTGGGTAACATACGCATAAGCAATGCCATTTTAGCCGATACACTAGAGAGCAATTTTGATTGGGTTACAGACTCTATTAAAGTGACCTCTCCCATTGTTAATGGTTCTCTGACTGATGCCAATGATGGAGACAATGGAAGTTTTAATGGAAGCAGGGTAGAGGTCAATTGTGATGTCTTAAAAAAAGATGAGGTCTGTTTGGTTACTTTTGATGCGACTATAAAGTAGCTTAGATGAAAAGTGTATGGTTATTTTTATTGTTCCCTATGTTCCTTTTATCTCAAGCTCCAGCTGGTACAGCTGAGATGAAAATAAATGAGTTTCTATATAAACAGACCAGCACAGGAAAAGATAATGATGAGTTTATTGAATTTTATGTAACAGCGTCTGGTGATATAGAAAATTATATTTTTACAGATCAAGATTCAGGATCTTCTCATCGTTATTTCTTTCCAGCACAGTCTGTTAATCGTGGTGACTATATTGTTCTTCATGTTGGAGAGGGGACAAGTAGCCAAAATGGAAATGTATATCATTACTATATGGGAATAAGTACGATGTTGAATGATAGTGGTGGCGATGACCTTTTGTTACTAAAGCCAGATGATACAGACAGTACAGACTTGGAGGGAGCAATGGTTCATGCCATTCCTTTTGATTTTGTGCAGTATGGTACAAGTGGAGATGCTTTAGATACTATTCCTACCAGTGAAAATGGGGTTACTGTTACTTGGGATGAGGGAGAGAATGCTCGTCTACTTAAGGCAAATAAAGGAACGTCTATATCTCTAACACCAAATTCAAATGATAGTGATACTTCTATTTGTTGGGAGAAATCAGCAACGATAACAGATAGTGAAAAGGCAACAAATTGTCCTCACTATACTCCTACATTAGATACCAACAATGATACAACATTAACTTATAGCATGGGTGAAATAAATACTTTATTACCTGAGATAAAACTCACAAAATCATCTGAAACCATCTATGACCCAATTAACCTAGAAAATAATCCAAAAGCAATACCAGGGGCGATGAAAAAATACTCAATTCTCTTGACAAATGAGGGCTTAGGTGCAACAGACAATGACAGTGTTCATCTGAAAGATACTGTTCCTGAGAAGATGAAACTCTGTGTAAGTACCGTTGCTAAATGTCAAGAGATAATTTTGAGTGATGGAGCTGTAAGTAGTGGATTAAGCTTGGGAAGTGTCACCTACTATCAAGATGGTACAGTTTATCAACCCACAGCAGATGTTGAAGGTTTTGATGCAACTATTACTGAAGTTAAAGTCAATTTAAATGGGAGTTTTAAAGAGAGTGATGGTACAAATCATCCCTCAGCAACGATTGAACTCTATATGGGAGTTGAGTAAAATAATTCTGTGATATAATTAGCCTAAAAAAGGAAAATCATGGTTAGAATTTTAGTTATTATGTTACTTCTACTCAATATTTCGTATGCAGGTGGTAAAAAATATTTTATTAAATTTGGAAGTTTTAAAAACTTACAAGGTTTAGAAAAAAGTGTAGGGAAGCTACCAGGTTCACTGCGTTCACATGTTACTATTGTACGTTCAAATGGTTGGTATATTCCTTTTGCCTACTACACAGCAAACAAAAGTGCTCTCTATTCAAAAGTAAGAAAATATAAACGTTACTTCCCCGATGCACATATTGCACGCTCTTCTAACATGATGAAACAGAAAATAGTACGCAACTATGCAAGTAAAAAAGCTGTAAAACGGCACTATATTCCACCTGTTACAAGACACTATAGCCAAGCAGTTGCTTACGTTCAACCGACACCTACTTATCAGCAGAGTTATGTAGAAGATATTAATAGTCTGCCAATGGCAGTGACCATTCCTATGAATGAAACAGCTCCTCCTGTGGTTCAAACAGTAGTTACTACCTCTGTACCTCTTGTTCAGACTCCACAGATTATACAAACTTCGTATGCACCTGAGGTAAAAAAAGAGGAAGATGAGGTAATAAAGAGAGAGATTAAACGTTACAAAAACTTCTCAACAGAGATGTTAAGTGGTAACCATTACTACTTGACATATAAGGCAAATGAGAAGAACCCTAATTTGCTCATTAAAGTAAGTTTCGGAACGCATGATGTGACCTATCAACCTGTCATGGGTGATATGCAGATGACACAAGCTAGCTATTTGGTAGAGGGTGACAGACTCTATATGTTTGCCAATGTCTTTACTAGAAATGGTGCATTTTCTAAACTAGAAGAGCATCGTAAAAGCCACTTTTTGGTTTCCTCTTGGGCAAATGGTAAAAAGCTTAATACACTACGATATTACTACGACTTAAATGATGCAAAAGAGTATTTGGGAATGGAAGCCTCAAGTGGATTAGCAAAAACTTTAGAAGATGGAGGGTTCGATGCCTTCTTTTTAGAAGATGACTATTAAGTGATGTAATAATATAGGAAGGGGCAGAGATATGGCTCTACTTGTGTTGAAATATTAAATGGTTTCAATACTTCCGTGCTACCAATGAAGAGGTTAAAATCTTATCGTTATAGCGTCTCTCTTTCCAATAACTCTCTAGATGAAGTATCTCAAAATCTTCTCTAAATGTACGTTCTAACTCTCCCTCTTTTAACAGATAATTTTTTTTGGTGGGAGCCTTAGCAAACTTATTGTTGGCATCTTCCGTAAATGTCTCATAAATCAAAACCCCTCCTGTTTTAATGGCTTTAATTATTTGTGGAAAGAGTTCACGTTTTAAAAAGTAGGTACATACCACAAGGTCATATTGGTTCTCTTTTAACCTATAGCTGTCAAAATCAACCTCTTTTGGAGTAATATGCTCTATGTTTTGTAAAGAAGCTATTGCTGTAGGGCTAATATCTAACGCTTCAACTTCAAAGCCCATTTTTGCCAATACTTTACTGTTTCTTCCCATTCCACATGCAATATCTAGGGCTACTTTACCCTGAGCTAAATGAGCATACTTTTCAACTATCTCTACATTGCCTTTGGGTAGAAACTGGGCTTGATATTTTTTCTCCCATCGTGTTTTATCCTCTTGTGACATCACCTCTCCTTTTTATATATAATAGACTTCTTGGGTTGCTAAAAAATTAAAACCTCTTCTAAACTTTTGTAACCTTTTTGACAGACCATGTGACCTTGTTTGTCAATCTTCACTACAGAAGGAAAAGAGTTCGCACCCATTGACCGAGCTTT